>Ga0123355_10015366_pt1 | contig 12021 bp, 11 predicted proteins | sample TergutEmb28metaG_3_FD_89872 | JGI IMG/M metagenome (GOLD analysis project Ga0123355, IMG submission 89872) | Embiratermes neotenicus P1 segment gut microbial communities from Petit-Saut dam, French Guiana - Emb289 P1 | ecosystem: Host-associated > Arthropoda: Insects > Digestive system > Gut ... | reverse complement strand
TCATAACAGCAGCGTCAGATGCTATATTTATGAGCGGGATTGTTTTACTGCTAGACGATATACCGACTGATGAAATTTTTAGTGTAGAAGTAAAACATGTCGGTGATATGAATAGCATTTTAGCATTGGGTATTTGGGATTCGGTCACAGATATAGAGAATCTGTTCTTCCAACGTGCCAACGCTATACCTGTATATATTGTTTTTGAATTTGCCGACTCAGACGGGATCGTTATAGGCCATAGTCTTGCACATGGCTGTGATGCAGCCAATGGAGTAAATATTGAATGGCATACGTTAGAGATTGATGAGATAACACCGGCAATGGTTTGGAGGCCAGCAAGCTCTAAATCATGGTACAGTATGTGTCTATCGTGTTGCGTAAGAGAGAATGCGCAGTTAACAAATGGCGCAAATAAAAACATTCTTTTCTTTGACTTAAGCGCCGAGGGTATCAAGGTTCCTGGGATTGGAGTCTTTCTTCCGCCAAGTATTCCGGCAGACAATATTACGTCTTTAGAGATACTAGAGCTGCTACCGTACAAAGAGCTTGTTGCGTCCAGTGATATCTTTGTAGACCCCAATAAAGCAAGCGGTGGTTCTATATTACTAATAGAAATGCTGGACATTGATGGCAACCGTCTTGGCATAATAGCAACACATAATCGTATTTGTGATTCTGTTTTGGAAGGAAAAGAATGCATTACGATATCTCGTTCATAAGGGCTAGCCAATGATGCAAATATTCTATTCTTTGACCTAAACGCAGAAGGTATTGGGGTGCTTGGAAACTGGGTCTTGTTGCCGCCATGTATGCCAGCCAGTAATATTGTTTCTCTGGAGATTCTTCAGATTTTGCCGTACACCAATTTTGTGCCATCAGATGATATCCTTATAGACCCAAGAAAAGTGGCTGGCGAACCTGTGTTGGTAATAGAAATGCTAGACATAGAGCGCAATCTTGTTGGCGTGATGGCAACCCATAGCCCTATTGTTGGAATCAGAACCCTGCCCAGGACATCAATTTTGCAATAGGCCGTTGCATAAACGATAGAATCCCCCATTTCTGGGGGCTTTCATGTGAACCGCGCAATTATATTAATCGTCCTGTATTATCGGAGCGACTCTCTACCTACCGTATAAATGCTTTGCCTCCGCATATTCACCAGAAGCTGAAGCTATTTCAAGGCTTAACCGCGCCAGCTCTGCGTTTGTCATTTAATATCACCCCATCCTTGAATATGCGATGCCCTAGAAGGTTTTTATTCTGCCTATCCTGTTCATATTCAGCAAATGTGTACAGCACTAAATCATAAGGTAATGGAAAGCCATCGGGGATGGCACACATGGCATCAACAGCCATATCTTCACGCTGACTTGTCAATTCAGGGACAAGAACGCATATATCCAAATCGGAGGTATCGCTTGCATCCCCTCTGGCATAAGAGCCGAATAAAATCACTGTGCAATCAGGATGTACGCTTTCTATAGAAAACGCAACTTCGTCTAAAAGTTCAGGAAGCCTTGTTTTTACTTCATATTGTTGTTGTAGGTTAGGCATTCCATCACACCCCTTGAAAATAATATTTTATCGTCATTCTATTATGCCACTCAATTGAGCATTTGAATATCCTTTTATAATTTTAACAAAAAAGCAAGGCTTTCACAGAGGCAGATAGTGAAACTCTGCCCCTGTGCTGCCACGCTTTAATTATACGCACAACCCAAGGAATAGATTCTATGGACAACATTTTAGCCGTGGCATGTGACCAGCCGTTGATTTTATCGGAAAAAGAGAGCAAAAAACTCCTAGCAGCTATTAGAAACAGAAAACCCCTAACTGATGAAGAAAAGAAGCGCAGAAAAGAAGAAGTTAAAGTGTTATTTGGAAAGCGTGATTAGATATGCTGGCTGCAGAACGACCTCAAACGAAAATTGGCAAAGCCATGGCCCATATTGAAGCAATAAAAAAGACTCCCATTAAAACGGAAGTCAAAAAATTTTTATGTTCGTTTTATACCAACATAGCTTCTGAGCCAATATTAACTGCATTTATTTCCGGCTCATTTGCATTTACATGAGTAAATAACAACCTCGGAAATTCTGTTATTCCTGATATATGATTATTTACAACGGCAAACTCCAGCCCGGCAACTTGTAAAAATTTTCGTTGTTTGACTTCGCCAAGCACACCTTCATATCGCAGGGTAATAAGCCCCATGCTGGAAGTTACAACAACACGGTCTACTACTGTTAATGAGGTACATATTTCTCACGCAATCTTTCTTGCCGATACCAATTTGCGGTTTCACGCTCATCCTCATCAAGTAAAGACACCTTTGCATTCCATTCCTCGTCAGGAATATCCCAGCGATTTACAGATTTAAGTTTGCCACTGTCAAACTTCGCCTGTAAAGGATGCGGCAATTTTCTTGACTTACTAAAATCTGACATCAATAATACTCTTCTCTCAATCTTCGAAATTGCTCTGGATTTATCTTCCATGTCGATATTATTCGGATTGTATCGCCAGCGTCTCTTTCGCAATGGCACACCAAGAGCAATCTAAGTTTATCGCTAAGTCCTGCGGTGCGAAAACGTTCTTCGTCCTCAGAATGCTCATCATCGGGGAATATTTCCACACCATCACTTAAAAATACGGTTGCGGCTTCCTCAAAGGTTACATTATGCTCTGTAACATTTACATCAGGGCATTACGCAAAATAATGCATACAGCGGAATACTCTTAATCCCGTTTTCATATCCGAAATTCTTTGCCGAAACACGGACGGCATACTCTGGTTTATAAAGTGATATATACTGCTTTAGGCTTTTTGACCGTACATTATCGGCAGATTTGCCCTCCATGGGGATAATATTGCCTTGGCTATCTTGGAATACAAAGTCTAACTCGGCTTACCGGGGCTACTCCAATAGAAAGGCATAAACCCGTTGGCGGCGAGACATTGACATATATAATTCTCTGCAAGTGCGCCCTTGAATCCGTCAAATGATAGGGAGCCATTAATAACCACATTAGCTGATATGCCAAACTTAGAACAAAGCAATCCTGTGTCCACCATATATACCTTGAATGATTCATTGTCTGCATATGCAGTCAAGGGCATTTTGCCCTCTGATACTCGAATACACTTGTAGATAATCCCAGCGAATCTCAACCAACCAAGAGGCGTTTCGTACTCATAGGCCCTGGCCCCGGACTTGATAACTTTATATTGAAATTTGCGGTTCTCCTTTGACAACTGTGCGGGTATGCTTGCCCATGCCGCCATAATTTTTGTGGTTTCCTGTGGGGTAGCATATTTAGCCATATCATATACATTGTTTATATTCTTCTGGGTAGCCAAGACAAAGTTAAAATCCCTGGTATGGATATATTCAAGAACCGCCTGGGGCATACCACCTACAACCAGATAGATTTTGTACATATCCATAGCTGTGTCATGTAGGGATATTGGGGTGAAGCCTGCATAGGATTCTTTTATTAATTGTACAAGGGTCGATTGCCCAACTGCTGTTAGAAATTCCTCAAAATCTAAGGGGTACAATGTAAGCATATCAACTTTGCCAACGGGGAATGAATATCTCTCCCGATTCATTGCTACCCCTAGCAAGCTGACAGCCGATATGATGTGATACTCAGGGGCATTTTCGCAAAAGTATTTAAGTGATGTTAGTGCTCTTTCGCAAGCCTGGATTTCATCAAAAATAATCAGCGTATCCTTTGGGAAAATACTCTGTCCAGAGATTGCAGATAACTCACGGATTATTCGCTCTGGCTTCAGGTCTCGGTCAAAGATAGCTTGCACTTCCCTGGAATCTTCTAAGCTGAAATACACAGTATTTTTGTAGTGTGCTTTTCCAAAGGTTAATGCCGAGTATGTTTTGCCAACTTGCCTTGCGCCTGAGATAATAAGGGGCTTTCGCCAGGGGCTGTTCTTCCACGCAAGCAGTTTATCAATAATTTTACGTTCCATAAAATGTTTTCACCTCGCACTTATTATGCCCTATAAGTGCATGAAAATATCAGGCTTCAATGGTTTTTTCATTTTGGGCAAATTATCATTTTAATTGAGATTAGTATGACTTGGCGGTTTAATGTGTTACCAGTTATATAAGCATGACTCTCTGGCAGAACGTCTACATAGATACGAGGCCGTTCAACACTTGTAAACCCGGCTGGCACTTGCCCAACCCCGCAAGGGTCCGAATCCCTTACCCTCCGTGATCGTAGTTAATAGGATTTAGTCAGTAAAAGACTGAATCCTATTTTTTGTGGTGGCGGCATGGGCAATAGTGCAGAAAATTATATTAAATAATTGTGCAAATTTACTAGTTCCCAAACTTCAACAGAATATCAATAAATTTACTGTTTTTATTAATGCTATGTTTAAATTCACCCTTTAGTATACAGCCATCGCAAGCGCAAGCGGAAACCAATACTTGAAAGGGTGTATATTATGAAAAAATTGTCAATGAGGACTCCTGCATTTGTGTTAACTGCTATTCTTATGTTGTTTTTTGTTGTTCAGTTTTTGCCGTTTTTCCATTATGCCAATGGGCAGTCTATTTCTTTGGCTAACTATGTCTGGAACCCGACCATAAACCCAGCGGTCACAGATTTTATTGTGTCTGCTGTGCCTGGGTTTACAATAAACAGTATTGCCCTATATGGTGCAGCTATGCCGCTTATCGCGGTGGTGATTGTTGTGCTGCTGTGGGTATCCAGCGGTAACCTTTTTGTTGTTGGGCTAGCCGGTGTGTGGGGTATTTGGAATGCTATAGGCTTTATGTCAAGCGCGGCGTTGGGCTTAGGTGGCCCTGTGTTTTATGTGATGATAGCATTGTTGTTGGCTGCGGTTGTTGCGTCTGTTATATGTTTTTTGCCTAAGATTATACCGCTGGTGCTTCCGGCAAAGAAGGTACAGGATACGGAGGTGGGTTATTGTGTGGCAGAGGTTAATGCGTAGTATGGATTGTAATGGTGTCTATATTAAAGCCCGCTGGAGGATACATTTGGCGGGCTTTTTGTTTTGTGGATAATACTGTATTGTTATTGCGCTGTAATATGGAAATCTTGCACATGCATTACATGATAATATATAATTTTAATACAATACTATAGCATCGGATTTGGAGAATGAATATTATGATTAGCAATAAGCAAGCCAGCGCTTGTTATGGGAGTGTAATTAGAAGTGTAGTTATTATCATCACGTTGTTTGTGCTACTATATGTTTTTGCAGGATGTGGTGCACGGATGACAGATGATTCTGTTATCGAAATAAGGGCGATTATCGCACACGTCGAAGCTCATACTGTTGAGTTAACTCAAGACGGAGATATTGTCTGTGCCTACTACTTTCGTTGCAGAAGGGTACATACGTTTGCGAGGTTTATACACAGGGCCTATGTTGGACGGGGTTCCGTATGGGCGCGGCGTATTCCGCCATTTAAGGGCAGTGAACCCCGATCCAAGGGTGGCAAATTGGCTCTATGTAGGTGATTTTAATCATGGTACATTTCATGGCGCGGGGCGGTTCTATAGTAATGGGAGAGAGAATCACATTGGTCACTTTTTGTATGGTGATAGTGTTGGTATCAATTCATCTATTATACGTCTCTTAATGATAATAGGATTTGTCGTGATAGGATTTATAGCATTTCTTATTCTTTTGGCAATCATTGGTAAAGCAGAGGGCCGCAAAAAGCTTAAGGAAGTTCAAAGCTTACGTCTCACAAATCCTACCGAATATCGTCTAAGATATGGCTCATATGAAGATGCTGATAAGCTTGTTTTGCGTTCGGACTATATTCCTCCGCCAGGTCAGCATGGTGAAGCGATTGTTAACAAATCCGACAGCACCCTAACCCTTACATTTCCTCCCCCGCTTAATGTTTCATACATTATTCCCATATCGAAAGTGAAAAGTACGACACTTTCAAAAAAAGAACGCGCGCACAAATTAACATTCCACGCAAAGGCAGGCGATTCCGATGAATTTTCACTCGACTTCTCCACCCTTGACTCCCTTGGAATAGCACGTAAAATACAAACTTTTATCACTTCAGCGTCTAATGACTCGGGAGTTGCTATGACTTCATCTAACACCCCATCAGTGCAACCTCGTTGTATGGGCTGTGGTGCGTGGCTTGACTTTGACAATATGGTTGGCAATTTAATAGAATGTAAATTCTGCGGTATTAAAACCCGCATGATTTAAGGAATAAATACGGCCTTCATCTGGGCCAGGATATTGCCAATAGCGGTAGCCTCAACCGGGCCGGTTATAACTGGCTTTTTGGCATAATGTGCTGTCAGCTCATTAAGATAGCTGGCGTTGACGCCGCCGCCGATTATACATATTGATGAATAGGTGACCCCGGTGATCTGCTCCAGTTCCTGTATGCAGTTGTGGTAACACTTTGCTAAGCTGCGGTAGATAACTGCGGCAAGTTCGCCAGGGGTTTCCGGGATGGGTTGGCCGCTTTCATCGCAGGCCTGCCTTATTTCGTTTATCATGCTTTTGGGCGAAAAGAAACGGCTGTTATTGCAGTCAACAATGGAAAATATAGTTTCATTTTTTGCAAGCTCGCACAATTCAGCAAAGGTGTGGGTATCTCCTAACTCCTTTTTTACCGACTGAATCATCCATAGCCCCATGATGTTTTTCAGATAGATTATGCTGGGGCCATAGCCGCCTTCGTTGGCGAAATTTCTTTGCATACTTTCTTCAGAGCAGTCGGGGCTTTGCCGCACTACGCCCATTACGGACCATGTGCCGGAGCTGATGAATAGGGCATCTGTACTGTCGGAGGGTGCTGTTGTCACTATTGCTTTTGCAGTGTCGGAGGGTGCTGTTGTCAGCATCGCTTTTGCACTATCAGAAGGCACTGCCAACACTGCGGCTGCGGTATCATGTGTCGGCGGTACAACAACCTTGGTGGTAAAATTAGCGCCTGCTACATTAAAACCAACCTGCGCCCTAATCTCCGGCGTAAGCCCGCCCAATACAGTACCTGGTGGGATAATGTCCAAAAACATATCCCTAGGATACCCGCAGGCATTGATGACTTCATCATCCCACTGTCCTGTATGGGCGTTTAAAAGCCCGGTGGTGGATGCAATTGAATACTCCGTTTTGGCAACCCCACACAGCCTATAATGCAAGTAGTCTGGAATCATCAGCATAGTTTTGGCCCGCTCCAGCAATCCAGTTTTCTTGACTGCCATCAACTGAAAAATCGTATTAAACATCTGCCGTGGAATCCCCGTACGACTGTATAGCTCAAGTTCGGAGATATGTTTATACACTTCCACATCCATGCCGTCTGTACGGCTATCGCGATAGGACACGGTGTCCCCAAGAATATTGCCGTCAACCTCCAGCAGTACAAAGTCCACCCCCCAAGTGTCTATACCCACACTTGCCGGGATTTTGCCAATTTCAGCACAGCGCCTTAGGCCACTCAGTATCTCTTCGAAGAGGGCGTCTAAATCCCAGCAGAGTCTACCATTTTTCTCTGCCACGCCATTGGGGAAGCGGTAAACCTCCTCGGTGACAAGCTCACCGCCTTTCATATGCCCCAGCACGTGCCGCCCGCTGGATGCACCTATGTCTATTGCAAGGTAGTACTTCATCTGAGCCATTACAGCACACCCTTTTTGATGCAGATATTGGCGTATTTTGCGGTTGTCCCGGTTTGGACTACAGCAAACGCGTCTTTTGCGAACTCATAGAAAGCCATGCGCTCTATTAGCTCGAAATCGGAAAAGGCTTTTTCTTCATCCCTGTCCCGAATGATTTCAGCATACTTGCGCCAAATTGTAGGCGTGGGGTCTTGTGGCGCGGGCTTCATTAGTGACACCGGATTTTGCACATACACGTCCAGTGGAAAAAAGCGTAAAACCGCATCCAGCAAGTCGGTGGCCTCTATCCCGTCTGCGCGTATAAGGCGCTTTGCACAAGTGGCAGCGGGGAAGTTGGCATCAGCAAGTATTAACACATCGCCATGGCCCATTTCCCGCATGATTTTTAGTAATTCTGGTGAAAGAATGGGTGGTATATTTCTAAGCATAATTCATCTCCTTGCGCTGCCCAGCCATTGCCGCTAATACGGAAACTCTAAGCTGCATGTTTCGCCTTTTTCAAGGTTTATCTCTTTTATCAGCGCATCATCATGTATGGCATAAATTTTCTTGCTAATTGCATGGCTTGCCGTAAATTTTGCGGTTGCCTTGCCGCTGTCCCACATAAGATCAACAGAGAGGCCGCCCTTCACGCGCAAGCCCTTTATGCTGCCACTTTCCCAGCAAGAGGGCAGTGCGGGCAGTAGGATAAGCCCTGCCTCGGTATTTTGCGCAAGCATCTCAATCATCCCAGCTACCGCGCCAAAGTTGCCGTCTATCTGGAAAATCTGGGGCGGGTGTATATCAAGTAAGCTGTCGGCAGTAAGTTTTTTAAGCAGCGACTCTACAGATTTAAAGGCAAGGTCGCCTTCGCTGAATCGTGCCCACAGGGATATTATCCATGCCTCACTCCAGCCAGTGCCGCCGCTGCCATGGAGGATTCTTTTCTCTAAGGTCTTTCTTGCGGCGTCATAGTACTTGGGTGTTGCTTTTTTGGTAATCTGATTATCTGGGTATACCGCAAATAAGTGGGAGATGTGTCTGTGTCCAGGCTCGCCTTCTTCGTAATCGTGATACCATTCCTGCAGGCGTCCGTCAGCACTTATTTTCATTGGAGGCAGCTTTGCTATTGCGTCGTTGGCATTTGCGGTAAAGTCATCCTTTATGCCAAGTATTTCAGCACCTTTTAGGCAGCGTGAAAGCAGGCCCAGGATGATTTGTGTGTCCATAGCTGGCGATATGCACAAAAATCCAACTTGCCCGTCTGGGGTTATATAACGGTTTTCTGGAGATATTGATGGCCCGCTTAGCAGCTCCCCCTGGGGGCTTTCGTACATATAATCCAGTAAAAACTCCGCCGCTTCTTTCATAATGGGGTAGGCCGTCTTTTCGAGATAATCATAGTCACAGGAGTATTCATAATGCTCCCATAGATGATAGCACAGCCAGGCTGCGCCCATAGGCCATACCCCTGACCGTGTATGGTCAAGAGGTGCAGTGTCACACCATAAATCAAGATTGTGATGGATGACAAAACCTTTGCATCCATACATTTCTCTGGCAGTAACCCTGCCGTTTTCCCGTGCGCGGTCAATCATATCAAGTAGGGGCGTATGGCAGTCTCCAAGTCCGCAAGCTTCCGCAGGCCAGTAGTTCATCTGGGTGTTGATATTGATTGTATACTTGCTGTCCCATGAAGGTACATAGCTGTCACACCATATTCCCTGCAAATTGGCCGGGGTTGACCCTGGGCGGCTGCTTGAGATAAGCAAGTACCGTCCAAAATTGAAATATGTTGACACCAGCTGCAAATCTCTTTCGCCTTTGCGCATATTTGCCAATCGCTGGTCTGTAGGGATTGAGTTGTGTCCGTTTGTGGAGAGTGAGCTGCTTTTGTCTGTGGAGGATGAACAGCTTTTGTTTGTGAGAGATGAACTGTTTTCGTCTGGGGCGCTAAGGGAAAAGGCCATGCGATTGTAATAACTTTGATACTCACAGATATGTCTCTGCTTCAATTTCTCATATCCAAGCTTAACCGCCGCATTGATTCGCTGAGTGCAGGCTTCTACATAGTTGTCTTGCCTGAAGTCTGTCTCGCTTGTCAGTATGAGGGTCACGGCATCGGCATTTTCGATGTGCATATTATTGCCGATGGCTGTAACCCGGCCTCCGGTTACCTGTATATCAAGAAGGGTGCAAAATTTGCTGCCACCAGTTCCACATTGGCCTTGCATTAGTATGCGATTATCGCCTGTTATTGTGGTTATGGCATCAAATCTGCGGTACAGTGTTACCAAAAGATTTATGCTGCCTTTTTGCGAGCTGGATATGCTGGTAGCAAATACGCCGTCTGCGCCGCTGATGAAATGCTCCCGGCGGTAATCAATGCCCCTCATGGGGTACTCAACTACAGCAGTGGCGTCTTCTATATCCAAGCTGCGGCGATAGCTGCCCGTGCGGCCATCTGCCCGGCCACTTGCAGTGTTATCCATGATGGCGGATTCTTTTCTAAACTCTTCAATGCTGTTGTCGTGATGATTTGTGAATGTAAGATTTAGCTCTCCCAAGACTTGATAAGGCGACTGCCGTCTTGGAATGCCAATCATGGCAGCCTCTGCAAGGGCCGTTGCTTTTTCTATATTGCCCTCGGCAAGTAGTTGGCGGATTTGGGGCAGGTACTTGAGTGCCTCTGGATTATTGCGGCTTTTGGCCACTTGTACCCATGCAGTATCGTCATTTAAAATAATTGTTTCGTTTCTTAACTGCCCTTGTACCATAGCGCCTAATCGCCCATTGCCGAGTGGCATCCCTTGCATCCATGATTTTGCGGGCTTGTCATACCATAGAGTGTTTACTTTCATCATATTGCGCCCTTCCTGTGTGGAATAATTACTTTGCTGCCACGTGCAGCCTACCGGGTTGCCTCTCTATATAGCTACATATAGCTACGCAACATTATTTATACAAAGGCCCATAGCTCTCACAAGCACGGTAATCCGCAGCTTCAGGATCATTAGTTCCAAAGGCAGCCCACGCATGAGGCCGGAAGACCTTCTCATCGGCAACATTGTGCATAGACACAGGAATGCGCAGCATACTAGCCAAAGTCATAAGCTTATCCCCTACATGGCCGTAAACCGTAACACCATGGTTTGCGCCCCATGCGGCCATCACGCCGTATACATCCTTGAAGGCCCCTTGGCCTGTCAGCTCGGGCACAAACCAGGTTGTTGGCCATGTTGGATCTGTGCGCTTGTCCAGGGCAGCGTGGGTTTTATCATCCAGCAATACAGTATGGCCTTGGGCAATCTGCAATACAGGGCCTATGCCATCAATCATGTTAACGCGCAGCAAAGTCACAGGCATTTCCGCCACATTTTTGAAATGGCTGGAGTATCCGCCGCCACGGAAGTATTCATAGTTGGCTCTGCACCAGTCGGTGGCTTCCACACAGGCTTTGACATCTTCTTGGGTCATGTCCCACCAGGGCTTCATGCAGCCTTGGCCCTGTTCGTTCTTGGCTGCACCTGTGCCATCTAGGGCTGTTGCGCCAGAGTTTATGAGGTGAATAAACCCTTGGGCGCTTGGCCCCTGAGGCTTGGTTCCGCTTACTCTTTCTACGGCCTCTGGGCTCCAGTAAGTGCGCACATCGTGGAAGCAGGGGGCAGTGTCGGATACTAGCTTGCCAAAAAGCATTGCTACACCGTTAAGGGTGTCGTTTTCTGTGGCAAAGGGGGTGGGCTCTTTGGGACCGTCCCAGTCAAAGGTGGAGGCCAGGATTGCCTCGGTAAAGTCACCGTTTGGCAGCCAGTCTGTCCAGTGGCGCTGGCCTTGGAAGCCTCCGGCTACGGCGTTTTTGCCCATTGCTTCTTCATGCCAGCCTAGAGCTTTTAGTTTTGGGTTGCCGAAGAGAATGTCTTTTACTATTACGGTCATTTTTGCGATAAAGTCCCAGTCTTCTTGAGGTGGTACGGTTTTGGATTTTGTTATTATTTCCGGTAGGGCTTTGCCTGCGTTTACGTCAAAGCCTTCCTTGCAATTGGCCTTTATCCATGCCAAGGCCTTTTCGTATTCGGCTGTGTCGTAGATGCCTAAGGTTATGCGGCGCAAGATTTCTGTCAGGTCTACCCATTCGGCGCGGATGCCTAGGTATTTTTGAAAGAAGCTTTCGTTGCAGTAGCTTCCGGCTATGCCCATGGACACACTGCCCATGTTTACATAGGATTTATTTTTCATCCAGCCAACTGCGATGGTGCATTTTGCGAAGCTTAGGATTTTTTCTGATACATCGGCAGGAATAGAGTTGTCTTCCAGGTCTTGGACATCGTGACCGTAGATGCTGAAGGCGGGCAGGCCTTTTTGGGCATATGC
>Ga0123355_10015365_pt1 | contig 12022 bp, 9 predicted proteins | sample TergutEmb28metaG_3_FD_89872 | JGI IMG/M metagenome (GOLD analysis project Ga0123355, IMG submission 89872) | Embiratermes neotenicus P1 segment gut microbial communities from Petit-Saut dam, French Guiana - Emb289 P1 | ecosystem: Host-associated > Arthropoda: Insects > Digestive system > Gut ... | reverse complement strand
CTGCAATTATTCCCTACTCACGCACAATAAAACTCCAGTACACTCTACTTGGGGATTATTGAGAGTGTGTGCGGCCTGCCCGACTCCCCGTCTTAACCTGAGTTCCGAGCTCCGTCCCTCCTGGGAACAACATCCAAGATAAGTTCCCCACCGCACCCACGCAGGATACAGCAGGTACATTTACACCAATTCACACAGCGTCGTGTCCCTAAAGAAAGTAACCATTAAAATTAACGTGTTACCCTTGAATGCGGGTGCGAAACTTGGTAGCTTATATTAAGGGAGAATTATATGCTGAGGGTGCGCGAGAATATTGAGCTGAGGAGAGAGACGAGGTAACAGGGGAGTGGAGAAAACTGCACACGAGCTGCATGATTTGTAATGCTCAACAAATAATGTTCGGGTGATCAGATCAGGAATAATAAGGTGGGTGAGGTGTATAGCACCCATGGGGAAGATGATAGGTGCATACAGGGTTTTGGTGCGTAGAGAAAGAAGACCACTTGAAAGACCTAGGCGTAGATGGGGATAATATTAAAATGGATCTTCAAGAGAGAGGATCGGGGCCGTGGACAGGATTGAGCTGGTTAAGGAAAGGGACAAATGGCGTGGGTTGTGAACACGGCAATGAACATTTGGGTTTTATAAAATGCGGAGAATTTTATGACTAACAGCGGAATATTATCTTCTCAAGAATAACGCAGGAACGTGGAGTAAGCAGTCCCTGTGGGGACCTATTAGGGCCCTGATGGTTCCAGTAATTTGAGGTTCCCAGCTTTCAAGACAATCGGCGCGTGGTGGTAAGGTCAGTTCTACGCACCTGCCGCCTTTACGCCCCAAGGAAATATTCTTGCTACTCATTTATTTTAAAGGCTGAGTCGGCCCCAGGGCCATAGTGCGGGCGGAGGTATTATGCCAATGAAAACCTCCAGTGACAAGATCGGAAATCGAACCCGCGACCCCCGGCTTGTAGCGCGGTGCCTCAACCACGCGATCCACCGCTTGCCCCTACTGCATGGCGTTAGTTGATTTTAAATTAAATGAAGTACTGGAACCATTTTCAACGAAAACCCGTTAGGGAATTCAACCTTGCAAGTTGATACATACGGGTACGTTGGAACAGTGAGCTTAGTGTCCACATTTTAAAGACACAGTCGCCGCGAACTGCATTGTCCAGAAGCATAATGAAGTGATAAAACGGATTATTCAAGTCAGTAATTAGTCTGAATGTCTTGGAAGCTTCCTAGATATACGTATTTTAACTGACAACAAAGAAACTACTTGTCACGTACGACCTTACCAAAGTGCACACACGAAGTCTTCCATTTACCGACTTAAGCTCTTTATCGCATTCGCTATACACCTACAACAGAAGCTTAAGTTGCATAGGACTATTATCAACGTTTATGTTACAAGATAAAGTAAGGGACCTTCAGTCAGATGTTGACGTAGGTCAGTTCAGGTTATTTTATCTTCAGAGGAGGAAAAAGACTAATATGGTTACAACTTCGTAAGTTAAAATGTCGAAACCGCAGCAGGTCAGCCAACGTGACGAGACTAAAGGCTGGACGACCCGGAAAACTGGGTTTGATTCCAGTCAGTGATAACAGATTCTTCTCTTTTTCACAGCGTCTAGACCAGCTATGGGTTTTATTGTTTCGGTGGCTACTTGAAAATCGGAGCTATCACTGCACTCCCCATACCCCGTTATTGCGTGGTGCTTAATGAACCGTATGGATAACTTTCCTTTTACTTTGAGGCCATGGGAGTAGATTGGTGGATAATATTAAAACGGATATTACAGAAGTAGGGTTTGAGCGTGGAACTAGTTTTAGTCCGTGTAGCAAGTATCTTAAGGGCTGTTCGGTGCGGGGGTTCGAATCCCAACAGGAGCAAGAGACTTTACTCTCCTCCAAAATGTCCAGACCGGCTCTGGGGCCCACCCAGCCACCTGTTCAAAGGGTAGAGGCTTACTTTCCCGGGGGTAAAGCGGCCGTAGCGTGATGTTGACATCTAACCTCCATCTAATGTCGAGGTTTATGGAATGAATAGAACTATATTTCTGTCCTATTATAGGAAGAAACCGAAGCGAGGAATACAATTACTGGAAATAAAGATGAAATTAGAGATAAAGGAGCGCCAGTGTTAATTTAAAAGTCGAATGTAGTAGCAGCCTGAAGAACAAATATAAGTGAGTATATGGTTATAGAGGGTAAAGCTATCCCACTGCTCAGCAAGCAACAAGTTTGAAAGGCGTACGGAGAAGCGGAGGTATAATTCCATGCGTTCTTAAACCTCTGTTGTGTAAAAGTAGGAGACTGGGAGACTTCACGAGCCAGGCCTACATTGGATAGGACCTTGGGTGGGCCCCAATGTCAGTCTGGACGTTTCTGAGGTGGGAAGAACTTCTTACCAACACCAAGGATCGAACCCCGATTGTTCGCTCGTCCAGCCGCTAACCCACTCACTGTAATGACTGAACTGGCGGACAATGGCGAACGGCGAGACGTGTGTTATGTAAGGAGAAGCGATGTGGCCACCCACATATCCTGTCCTCATTGTCTTCAGAGCCGACCTTCGTCTTAGTAAACTACAAAGAGCTTTCACCTGGTGACGTCAGGAGGCCAAGGTAACAAATGCGAATCGAAGTTGTCTCACTCAAGGAAGGAAGCCGAGGAAAGGATTCCAACACATAGTGCCAGAATAAGGACCCTGTGAGGAAAAAAGTGGCCTATATCACGCGAAGACGCTTACATAACTGTTACTTTGGGCATGACTGATCTTTGTGTTCCTATTCTGGGACACTTATTTCGTGCCAGCGGAATCCAGTCAGTCTTATCGCGGGCATTGAAAAATAAGATTTGGATTTTCGAATATTAATTAGTATCAGATTCCTGTGCTGGTTTGTGCCGCGCACAAAGTTTTATTGCGAACTTCTACACTGAGTGACTATTCTGTCTTGTCCCTGAGGTGGCTGACATTTACTTACTTACTCCATGGTGCAGAGTCCTTCTTGAGAAGCTAACTGGTTTGCAGCTAGTCAAGAAATTCCCTGCATTTCACGGAACCCGAAGGTTCATTACCGCACTCATATACCCACATCCCACTTCCTGGAGATCCATCATATTTATTATCCACCCGTCTACACCTAGGTCTCCCCAGTGGTCTCCTTCCCTCCGGTTTCCCCACCAAGACCCTATACACCACCCTCTCCTCACCCATACGCGCCACATGCCCAACCCATCTCATTCTTCTTGATTTTATCACCCGCACAATATTGGGTGAGGAGTACAAATCATTTACGTAGTAGCTCCTCGTTATGCAATCTCCTCCATTCCCCCGTTACCTCGTCCCTCCTAGGTCCAAATATTCTCCTCAACACCATGCTCTCAAACACCCTCAGCTTCCTTTCCTCCCGCAGTGTCAACGACCAAGTTTCACACCCATACAAAACAATAGGCAAAATTACGGTTCTATATATCTTGATCTTTAAATTTTTGGATAGCAACCTGGAAGACAAAAGATTCTGCACCGGAGAAAACATTTACCTGCCTTTATTTGCCACGGTCAAGACACTACAATAGAAATGTTGTGTAAGATTAATATTATTTTGACACTACTGAGCGATGATTGATTGATTGGTTATACGCACTTTTAAAAATCATTATTTTTCTTTATTGTAGAGCAGGGTTACACAAATTTTTCAAAAATGTAGTCCCCACTTCCAAATTCTTGAGTTCAGAAGAGTGACATGAAGCAATTCCCATGCCGAGAAGCCACAATTTGGGAGCGACTGTGTGAACCGGACTGTTACCTGCCATGTTCTGCTCGGTGCATGTGAACCGATACGCATTATTTTACGCAAAAGCGAAAAAGGGCAGGAATGACGCCTAAAATATCAGGCCTTACCGTACAAAATTTAGTGGCCCGGGTGACCAGGCTCCGGGATTCCTACACCCCTGGTGTAAAATGTTGTTTTGTTTGTGAACTGCGAAAGAAATACGGTTGAGTACAGTCGTGGTTTGAAGGTCGCGGGTTCGATTCCCGATGGTGTCATTGGAATTTTTCATTGACGCAATCCTTCCGGCCTCACTATGGCCCTGAGATTGACTCAGCCTGTAACACAAATGAGTACCAGGAATATTTCCTGGGGGGTAAAAGCGGCCGGTGCGTAAGGCTGACATTACCACTTTCATGTGCAGATTGTCTTGAAATCTGGGAGCCTCGGCCTCCTGGAGCCCTCAGCGCCTGTCCAGGCCTGTAATGGGATTGTCTTGCATTTTGTTTTCCAGTCCTGGTTTATTTTGACGTAATATCCCAGAACTTGTCTGAACGTATTCGGTGTGAAGAATTTCAATCAATATAGGTCGGCTCGGACCGAGATTTGCATCTGAGGTCTCCCAAATATGCAGGAGGTTTTCCGTAGTCATGCCTCTAGAAGTACTGGTATAACATGTCGAGTCATGTCAAGTGGCTCCTTTTCGACATGTCATGGTGAGTCTCAATGCATGGAGACAGCCTTCAGGTATAAGGTAGATTTTGGTTGCTGACAAGGGGCGTTCCTCCGATTTGGAGAGTCTGGCACTGGCTAGCAACTCATAGCTATATATTGTATTTAAGGACATTGCAAACTGGTGATTTTACGGATAGTAGCGTCGTTAGTGGTGGAAGTATGAAATGCAGCGTTGTTTGAATGAGTGAATGATACTGGTAGGGGAAAAGAGTAGTACTCACACAAAGCGTGACACAGTGTCACAAATCTCATACAGTCTGGTCTGGGATTAAAATGGTCTTCCGCGTATAGAGGCGGGATTGTTCTCATAGCAGTGTTGATCCAGATTCAAGTCTTCTGGGATGTTATGCCATGTCTTCAGACCCTGAAGATGTAGTTAAAAATAAAGGTAGAATTCATCCTAGAACAGAACACGAAAGCCCAGAGGTGGAGTAGAGGTATCGATGTGCAGTTTGTTGATCCTCGGCTCTAGGTGGAAGTGGGTGGTGAAAGCCACGCCCCGGCCACTTTACTCTCAGAAAGAGATCCGTTACCCATTTCATAGGAGGCTGGGTCGGCCCCAGAACCGGTCCAGGTGGGTGCAGAAAATATCGGTCCCCCCCCCGGGATTCGATCCACCGACCGTCCAGCTCGTAACGAGTCGCTATACCGACTAAGCTATAGCGGCCAACCTTACAGATGTAGGCAGCATGCTTTATTGATATAATGATAAGTGGCCTGATTAAGTGCGGACGCGGTGTATCTCGGAAGAATTGAATCTTTGTGCCTTTGAACGTTATAACCGAGGGCTTTAGATTAGGAGAGAGTCAAAAGGAGGGCTCATGTCAACAGGAAAATGATTCACTGTAGTTCTTACGTATATTGATTGACCGTGCATCATTGTGATAGTTGAAGAAAAAGAGACCAACTTGATGTCACAATTTATTAAGTTTTATTTCACTTCTTCTATGCTCAACATGTTTCGGACATTAATACATCCATCATCAGGAGCCTGCTACTTTTCTATTGTATCACCACATTCGTTGTGTGTTGTTGTTTCGATGTGTGTTGGAGTTTAAGTGTGGCTGGTTGTGGTGGTATCCGTGTGGCAGGCTTCAGCTTCACATCGAAACAAGAACACACAGCCAATGTGGTGATAAAATAGAAAAGTCGCAGGCTCCTGATGATGGATGTATTAATGTCCTAAACACGTTGAGCAGGGAAGAAGTGAAATAAAAATTAATAAATTGTGACATCAAGTTGGGTCTCTTATTCTTCAACTACGCAGATATGTTGTCGAGATCTGTGTGGCAGGCTGAAGCCTGCCACACAGATACCACCCCAACCCAGCCACACCGAAACTCCCAACACGCATTGAAACAAGAATACACAACCAATGTGGTGATACAATAGAAAAGTCGCAGGCTCCTGATGATGGATGTATTAATGTCCGAAACATGCTGAGCACAGAAGAAGTGAAATAAAACTTAATAAATTGTGACATTAAGTTGGTCTCTTATTCTTCAAAGATCCACTGTATTGTTTATAGTTGTTAAGTTTCCTTGGTTAATAACGATAAAAACTCATGCTATTGTTCCGTCTGTTTGCTAGTGTGAGCATGCTATACGTCTCCTCATAACTGTTAAACAAGTGTACAGCTTCCGATGAAAATCAATACAGTCAATACCCCATAATTTAATTTAGAATTCCCTGCCATCGGTAACTAAGTGGCTACTTTGTGAACTTGCGTTACCAGTCAGTACGAGGCTCAGTGTTTATAAACCATCACCTGCAGCTACTGACCAAATTAATGGTCTATGTACAGTGACATAATTGCTTCTTCTTTTCAGTAACTCCGGCACAATTCAAGGTTTTTTTCTGCTAAGTTTAACGGTGGTCTGTCTCTGTGAAGTGATGTTAATGCTGAAGATTCCTATTGACCTTCCGTGTGCATCCTACTGCCTTATGTAAAGAAACAGATATTAGAGGCTGTTTTGTATAGACGGTGCTTCGCTACAGGATATTCGGTGTCGTACAGGGAACTATGGAAAACTAGCAAAAGTTCTCGTTTTTCGACCAGGATATTCACAGTTATTGCCATTTTGTTGGTAGGGGAAGGTAGAAAGTAAAATTATACTGAAGAAATGTATTTCCATGGAGCAGAGGCCTTCTTGAGAAGCTAATGGGTTCTCGGCTAATCAAGAAATTCACCGCGTATTATGGAACCCGAAAGCTCATTACCACATTCACAAGAACCCACCATTTGTCACTATTCTGAGTCCCAGAAATCCAGTCCATGCCTCCCCACCACACTTCTTGAAGGCCCCTTTTGATATTATCTTCCCATCTACGCCTAGGTCTTCCAAGTGGCCTCTTTCTCTCAGGTCTCCCGACCAAAACCGTCTCCTATCTCCGATTTTTGCCACATGCCCATCTCCATTTTATCACCCGAATAATATTCATGTGCCAGATCTCAAGTCACTTTTACGCCGCATCTGTTGTGCCAAAGGGTCAGTCCAAGTCCGAGGCCTTTCGAAATGTTTGGTAACGTCGTACTTTTTTACGTTGGCAGTTTCCAGCACCTCGTCCAACCCCCAAGCTGGAGGACCACAACTTGTCTGCTGTCCGCGACTGTTTATTCAATATATTCTCAGCTTTCTTCCATATCTGGAAGCCTTTCCTGCGTTAGCAACGCGAGGACGCCCCGTGCTATGTTGACAGTGACCCACTAGAAATAAGTGTCGAAAATTGTCAGGATGTAAATAGCACAGAAAGTAACGTTATATGCATTATTTATAACACTGTAGTTAACGAATATTTTCGCATGACTGCATTCTTGTTATTTTATATTTTACAAAAATATCACCTTAAAAAAATTGTATATTTTTCCAAGATATATTAACGTATTTTATTGCAGGCTCTAAAATTAATTCCCAAAATTACTCCCACTTAACAAATTCGCGCGTCCGCCATGATCTTGTGACGAGTTGTAGAAAGTTTTAAGTTACACAGTTGCGGCGACCTTGAATGGCATAATAATGGGTCAAAGTTTTGTCAAAATCGGTCTAATTATTAAAAAATTGAAAGTGTGGGACCAACACAAGTATACGAACAAATTTCCATGTTAGATTCCTAAGAATTTTTTTTTTCTTAAGCTAAATTAAAAAAAAAAATCTCTCAACACTTTCATCATGTCTTTCAATCCTTAGGGACTATTTGGCTGCAACTACACCAAAACTAGATACGGCGATTCTGCAATTAATTGTGTTGCGGGAATTTTTTATGGTTCAATTTTGTCTATTTTAAAAGTAAATAAATTTACTTAATTAAAATAAAAATACTGAAAATTTGGTACCAAAATACACCAAGAATCCTGGCTTTCTTATGGGAATGCAGCTGCACACTCTGCCGCTTGAACTCCCCTTACGAATTTGAGTGGGCTGCACAGATGATCTGGATGCCGCAGCGAAGCGGTAAATCTCCGGCCAGAACACTGAAAAGTTTCTTCCTGTTCTCTTTTTTTGTTTCGTCCTCTAGCTCACTTGCTGCAGTAACTCAGCTACTCGGTGTCAAGTGCGTTTCAGTAGGCCAGCCTCAGTATGTTTGCAGTCCGTTCGGAAACTTTTATGGAAATTATTATATGCCAATTTTATTGCACAAATTATCAGACAATATGCTTCACCGACTAAATGACACACACATATATAGTGTATATATATATATATATTGTATATATACAGTATATCAAATTGCCTTAAAACTTTTTGAAAACTATATAATTTTTGTAATTTATTCCTTTTTGGGTAATTCCCCGGCGTCTGAGATTTAATTGCCGACGTTTCGGAACTCACTATCGGTTCCATCTTCATAGGCAGGTGAATGAATATAATTTTTATACGTGAATATTTTACACACGAATCTACTCGTATATTAATAATTGCCCAACGAGATGCAACACAAAGCAGTCTATTTATTATTCTGCAAGTTCACTCTACATGTTTTGGGAGTCAACCACACACATCATCAGGAGTACACAAAACTGTAACTAGAGCCCCCGGTACTTGTCATGCAGCTACCTCCCTCCAACGTGGCCAAGCTTGGCCATGTTGGAGGGAGATAGCTGCACAGTACCTGAGGCTGTAGTTACAGTATTGTGTACTCCTGATGATGGGTGTGGTTGACACCCGAAACATGTAGAGTGAACTTGCAGAATAATAAATAGACTGCTTTGTGTTGCATCTCGTTGGGCAATTGTTAATATAGATCAGCGATGCGCGGAACTATAAACATAAAATTTACACACAAATATTACCTTCTATACATTTGAGAGTATTTCGCAAGGTACGTGTTAGTAGCCTAGAGCGAAATATAACTTGTATGCCATTTATTGCTATCTATAAATATTATAATATGTTAATGTAATATTTGCATATACCACAAAAATTTGTGGGTAGCGTAGTGACGACACGAATTGTGGCCCAAAGAAAGTTGTTTCCATTATGATGTGCTTGGATACGTATTGTGACACTAATAGTGTACGTCAGCACAACTGTGTTTATTACACAAGGTAATTACATAGGCTACATGTTTCGGCTATTAAACAGTCATCTTCAGGCCTATTCTTTACAGGTTAAGTCACAGGATGTTGTTCATACATTGGAATCCCAATGTGTGCACAGCAGCCTGTGACTTAACCTGTTTTTATTACACAAGGTAATTACATAGGCTACATGTTTCGGCTATTGAACAGTCATCTTCAGGCCTATTCTTTACAGGTTAAGTCACAGGATGCTCTTCACACATTGGGATCCCAATGTGTGTATAGCATCCTGTGACTTAACCTGTAAAGAATAGGCCTGAAGATGACTGTTCAATAGTCGAAACATGTAGCCTATGTAATTACCTTGTGTAATAAAAACAGTTGTGCTGACCTACACTATTATTATCATAATATGTTTCCATTACCTTCTGATCAACGTAGATTTTATACGTGCATTACTTCCATAAAGATCCTGTCATTTCGCACAGCGACTACCAGTGCGAGCCTCAGCAGCTACCCAGACAAGTACACTTTGCATGTGACAAAATGAGAAAACAGTTATTATTTTACAGAACGTACAAGCCAAAACAGCTCCTCAGATTCGTAGCTGTTTAACTTCGCCTTAAAACGTTCTAATGCTAGCATTCCGTCCTCTCGGGCTGCGGAAGGACAATGATGTTGACGCACACGCCTTTGCGAATATGGTGAAGTCAGCCAAGCTCCCTGACCAAACACCAGAATCTGTATGGAAATAATCTTGTTGTACCTGAAGTCCGTTCTGTGTATAATGCATAGCGTGTAGGTAGGAACTAAACAATAATTGTTAGAACAGAAAACTAATAATTTTAGCGCCACTCTGAATGACTGTTTAGCCGATATTATAATTTGTGATAAGGCATTACTTTTGGTGTGTCTGTCTCATAGAATTGTAGACCTCAACGGATTACATTTGCTAAATTTCAGGCTTATACGAGGCTAACGTTGAGGACTCAGGTCTTCTGGTTTGTGAAGCTGAGTAGAAGGCTTATTGATTTCCGACGTTTCAAAGCCCCTTACCCCGTCATCTTCAAGATTCAATGAGTTCTAGAAGAATTATATAACATTTATCTCGCCGCAAATATAAGCTTATCAATACACGAAGAATGTTTCGGTGAGAAATTACAGTTTCGCGTTTGTAGTTTGGATTTTATTTCCGAAATATGAACCATCGTTTTGTAAATAATATCCGACTAGCTACGATCTGGAAGTTCCGGGGATCGAATCCCGGTGAGGGCAAGATTTTCCGCATCCGTCCAGACCGACCCTGGGGCCCACCCAGCCTCCTATATAATGTGTACCAGGTCTTTCCCGGGGTAAAGCGGCCGGGGTGTGGCGTTGAATACCCACCCCTTCTAGCGCCGAGGTTAAAGAAAGAGTAGAGCTATACCTCTATTCCCCCCTGGGCCTTCGTGGCCTGTTCTAGGGTGACTTTACTTTTACCTTTATCTGTTAACTATTTTGCTCGCCGTGTGTCGGTTTCCTGTCAAAATAGCTAAAATATATTTGTAACTATCAGATGGGTTAGCTCGAGACTCACTGGTCTGTACGTGTCCCCAGTGGCGTACCCAGGAATTCTGTTCGGAGGGGGGGGGGGTTCAACCAATTCAGTTGAGGACAGAGGACAGAGAGAACGGAGATCTGGGGCGGTAGCCCCCTAGTCAGGGGTTCTGGAGGCAGCTGTAATTTGGTACAAGAAATTTCGTTTCACATAGCAAAATTTTCTTAATTTTTGGTACTTTAAGACTATTTATCATGACAACCAATTTATTTGTCATTGCTAATATAAAACAATTGCGAACCGACGGTAGTTTTAGAATTTTACTGCATTTTTTACCGAACATCTTGGGGTGTTGGCGTCCTAAATTCAGCAATTTTTAAACAGTTTTCACAATCGCGTTGAGTTTGGCACGATTTTGGAGGGTCTTCGGAATTTCGGGGGGGGGAGGGACACCTCAAACTCCACCCCCCACCCCTTTCGGTACGCCACTGCTTGTCACTGAAAGAGGACTGGAGGGCTAGGAGGAGGAAGCAGCAAAAGAAGAATACATGAATAATACGTAATATAAACCTAACGTTGTTTTAAGTAGGCCATCTTTCATGTTTCCAGTAATCAATGGCATTATTACTGGAAGAGTCTCATTGACTTGAATTACTTTTAATTACAATATTTTTAACGTTTTCGAATCAGGTACTTGCTGTTGATCATGATTCCTCCATGTACGAGTGGAATGCGTTTTAATTAAAAGCTGCTGCAATTTAATTTGCGCCGTAAGCTATTAATTACGCTCTGTTCAATGAGACTCGCCGTGTAAGCAATCATAGCCAAGGCTAACAGTTCTTCCGTAATGTAATTATTTGCCAGGTTGGCAAAACTGAGCTATCACTCGTAAACTGGATCGCTCTGGAGGTTGCTGATTCACTCACGAGAGTGCAGCACAAGGTCCATACCAGTGGGGGAAAATTTCGTGATCCGTGGGCAGCTTTAATTTGAGGCAGTTTGAGCGAAATAATCTGTTCGCTAATGTGAGTAAATGTACATCTTAGGGCGTCTTTGTTTTTGTATTCCTGTTTCCTCGCATGTAGTAGCAAGTGGGTGGATTATTCCTAGACAAATTTGCAGGAGGCCTTGAAATGCAAACAGCTCCCAAAACACAGCCTGGCCTTTTCTCGGAGGATTTACGTTGTTTGTTTAATGTACCGCACTTAACCTGTAGGGACGTCAAAAATAAATTAATTATGCATACCGTCTGACACGATTATATGATTATGTTAGTGGTATTCAATTATTGGCTAATACTACTAGTCGAAGTAAAAGACTCAAAAGACGATCATCAGACCAGTTAAAAAAAAAAAAAAAAAAAAAAAAAAATTTGTTTTTTAAATTAAAAAAACATCATTTTTTTGATTTTTTTTTTAAATTTATTTATGGTTTTTGTTTTTTTTTTTTGTTT
>Ga0123355_10015364_pt1 | contig 12022 bp, 4 predicted proteins | sample TergutEmb28metaG_3_FD_89872 | JGI IMG/M metagenome (GOLD analysis project Ga0123355, IMG submission 89872) | Embiratermes neotenicus P1 segment gut microbial communities from Petit-Saut dam, French Guiana - Emb289 P1 | ecosystem: Host-associated > Arthropoda: Insects > Digestive system > Gut ... | reverse complement strand
TGTGTGTTTGTGTGTGTGTGTATGTATGTGTGTGTTTGTGTGTGTGTTTGTGTGTGTATGTGTGTGTATGTGTGTGTGTTTGTGTGTGTGTATGTATGTGTGTGTTTGTGTATGTATGTGTGTGTGTTTGTGTGTGTATGTGTGTGTGTGTTTATGTGTGTGTTTGTTTGTGTATGCGTGTGTATGTGTGTGTGTTTGTTTGTGTATGCGTGTGTATGTGTGTGTGTATGTGTGTGTGTGTTTGTGTGTGTATGTGTGTGTATGTGTGTGTATGTGTGTGTGTTTGTGTGTGTATGTGTGTGTGTTTGTGTGTGTATGTGTGTGTGTTTGTGTGTGTATGTGTGTGTATTTTTGTTTGTGTATATGTGTGTGTGTTTGTGTATGTGTATGTGTTTGTGTGTGTTTGTGTGTGTTTGTGTGTTTATGTGTGTGTGTGTTTGTGTGTGTATGTATGTGTGTGTTTGTGTGTATATGTGTGTGTATGTGTGTGTGTTTGTGTGTGTGTGTATGTGTGTGTTTGTGTGTGTATGTATGTGTGTGTTTGTGTGTGTATGTGTGTGTATGTGTGTGTGTTTGTGTATGTATGTGTGTGTTTGTGTGTGTATGTGTGTATGTGTGTGTTTGTTTGTTTGTGTATATGTGTGTGTGTTTGTGTGTTTATGTGTGTGTGTTTGTGTGTGTTTGTGTGTTTATGTGTGTGTGTTTGTGTGTATGTGTGTGTGTGTGTTTGTGTGTATATGTGTGTATGTGTGTGTGTGTTTGTGTTTGTGTGTTTGTGTGTATGTGTGTGTTTGTGTTTGTGTTTGGTTGTGATTATGTGTGTTTGTCTTTGTGTTTGTGTATGTGTATGTGTGTGTGTTTGTGTGTGTGTATGTGTGTGTGTTTGTGTGTGTATGTGTGTTTGTGATTGTGTGTATGTGTGTGTTTCTTTGTGTGTGTATGTGTGTGTGTTTGTGTTTGTGTGTATGTGTGTGTGTTTGTGTTTGTTTGTGTGTGTATGTGTGTTTGTGTTTGTGTTTGTGTGTGTGTGTTTGTTTGTGTGTATGGGTATGTGTTTGTGTGTGTGTATGTGTGTGTGTTTGTTTTTGTGTGTATGTTTGTTTGTGTTTGTGTGTGTTTGTGTGTGTTTGTTTGTGTGTGTTTGTGTTTGTTTGTGTGTGTATGTGTCTGTGTTGTGTGTGTGTTTGTTTCTGTGTGTGTATGTGTGTGTTTGTGTTTGTGTTTGTGTATGTGTTTGTGTTTGTGTGTGTGTTTGTGTGTGTGTTTGTTTGTGTGTGTGTTTGTGTGTGTGTTTGTTTGTGTGTATGTGTGTGTGTTTGTGTTTGTTTGTGTATGTATGTGTGTTTGTGTTTGTGTGTGTATGTGTGTGTTTGTTTGTGTGTGTATGTGTTTGTGTTTGTTTGTGTGTGTGTTTGTGTGTGTTTGTTTGTGTGTGTATGTGTGTGTTTGTGTTTGTTTTTGTGTGTATGTGTGTTTGTGTTTGTGTGTGTTTGCGTGTGTGTTTGTTTGTGTGTGTTTGTGTTTGTTTGTGTGTGTATGTGTGTCTGTGTTTGTGTGTGTGTTTGTTTCTGTGTGTGTGTGTTTGTGTGTGTGTTTGTTTGTGTGTGTGTATGTGTGTGTGTTTATGTGTGTTTGTTTGTGTGTGTTTATGTGTGTGTGTGTTTGTGTGTGTTTGTGTGTGTGTGTGTAATATTGCGACTCTTAGAGTAACAGATTTAATACCAAATAAAACATCATATTACGAGTCTTCTCTTAGACGGACGGGTAAGGGAGGACACAGCGAATAGAGAAGAGCCACATTCTCTGCTACGTCGCTGGTCTACATTTTTAATGTTCAATATTGCATTCTAAAAATTCAGTTTAAACCCAAGCAGATTCAGTCTTCTGTTACTACCACACATTTGCGAACCTTTGTCTGGGTTCTACAGCTATATCATGTAATACTTCTAAGCATACAGTTCTACCATCGCCTGTGGTTACCATATATTGAACAGGGAGAAAGAATAAGATGTAAACTTGTGCACCTATTGAGGGAAATGTTACCGGAGACTTGTCATATTAGCAACATGTAACATGTCACATTCATATGTTAATTACATTAACCGATGAGGTTCTCGTAGCCTTAACTAATATTTAGAATCTTGGCAGAGACAGTTGAGTTCCCCCAGGCCAATGCTGGGATATACCTCAGTTACATCCAAATCTTTTCCTTGGAAAACCCTTAAAATTCACATTAATAACCCTACCTTTACGAAATACCTCAGATAGTATCAGGTACTGAGATCGTCGTTAAATAAAACCCAGAAAATTTAAACAAATTTCATTATTGAAATTGCAACGTGTCGTGTACGGAGCATATTGCGTCACTGGCTTCCTAACTGCTTAATCCGGTATCGACGCCACCACCGACGTTAATTCTACAAGTTTTCGGTTTCACTCTTAAGTTCTGCAACGCATCGATAAATAATTTCTCGTCTTCATAAATTAGTATTTCGAAATTCGTCTTTTCACCGAATGTTCCAGTTCTTCAATGTACTTGACTCTCTGCATGACATGCGGCCCCTTGCATGCTGCTTTACCCTGCGAAATCTAAGTTCCAGTCCAAGTTCCTCTACGACTTTACAATCAGTCTGTCCTTTGGACCATTGACCAATGGAGAACTCACGAACAGGTCTTATTAAGAAGTGCGTCTAATAGTTGCTGTGAGCAAGGTATATAATTGTCGGGTCCTCTTGTGTAAAGTGTTTTGTTTTTGTCTGATAGACATATTTTAATGGCGAACGCTTTAGCGCCGTAGATTGAGGCACTTCGGTACAAGCCAGAAGGTCGTGGGTTTGATTGCCGATTGTGTCAATGGAATTTTTCATTGACATAATACTTCCGGGAGCACCATGGTTCTGGGGATGACTCAACCTTTAAAAGAAATGTGTACGAGGAGTGTTCACTGGAGAGTAAAGGAGGCCGGCGCATATGGTTGACAACCTTACCATCTTCGCGTGGGGATTGTCTTTAGATCTGGAAGCTTTAACCTTCTGGAATTCTCAGGGCGTGTCCATGCCTGTGGGCCTGGAGAGGGACAGCTTTTCCTTTATCTTTACTCATATCTAAATATGAAAATTCTGTGCAGTTGAAATAAAAACAATTAATCGTAGGACAAAAGTAAATCAAAATTACATTTAAAAAGTCAATTTCTTCTTCACAGGGAACATGCCATCTCTCCACTACAAAAAACTGTTATGCTGTTAGGGAACATAATTGATATTTACTGTATAAATCAAATGAAACTCATAAATAAAATGTGGCGCGAAATAGAGTGTTCTTGAGTTGTATTCCAGGTGGCAACACATTTTGTCTAATGGCCTCTGAATGGTGAAGTATGGGTCGCCCCGCTTCATATTGGATCCAATCAGAAAAACGTAAATTTTTAAGCTCTTACTAGTAGATAAAACAACAAATTTATTCCTTAAAGCATAGGATATAATTTGTTCAAGAAATCACATACGGGGTAAAATTAAGAACTTAAGCTTATGCAAATATCGATTTTTAAATCCGAAAACTGAGGCAGCTAACTGTTCTTGCACTGTGTTCTGCAAGCCGGAAATTGTACAAAGACAGGGTCAAAATGTATGAAAGTGGTCTGATAATCCTGGGTAGTGAGCGTTTGTTAACAGGCTATCTTCTTCATTTATTCGAGGAAGTCTAACCCATGCATTGCAATTCGAAATGTACGTGTGATCCTCAGAGACCGATTATTACATGCAGGAGGATTTCACAGATTATGAGGTGGACCTTACCCTTATTATAGGCTAATTGGAAATTGTTTTTGCACATTGCAAAACTGCAAATAGAACTTACAAAGTGTAAGTCCAACCTCCCATTTTGAAACAACCGTTCCTCCCATAACATCCTAACTTAGCATACGAAGATTAAAATTATTTTCATCTTTATCCTAAAAAGGAAAAGTGCTATATTTACATTTCTAAAGAAAGAGCGTCGTATTTACATCATTACTGTGTTCACTGCCATATTTATTCTATTATAGACACACATGTTATATTTGTTTCATTGAGGAAAAAAAGTGTGACTGTTACAGGATGTGCCAATTTATCTTACAAAGAGGTAAGTGCCATACATACATTATAAACAAGACCGGTGAAGTATTTATCGCAGCAATGTAACTAGTACCATGTTTAGTTTATTAAAGAAACAAGCTTTGTATTAATATTATTAATGAAATGTCTGTATTGTTTACATTAACTAAATCTGTGTCATATTTACGCTATCAACGAAATAGGTTTTACAATTATCTGATACAAGCAGCTAGTGGTATACTTAACATAGTAACAAACCCAATGCCATATTTACATCAATAATGAAATGAGCCCCTAACCAACGCAGAAAATTTCATATGTACAAATCCAGTCCTCTTTCTGTAGTATAATTTCCGTACTTTGGGAGTTCGATATGATATTTCGGAGAATTTCGTGAATGGTTGAGAGACTGTCAGCTTCTAATGATGGAATCAGACCTCTAATTTGTTACTGTATCACTAACCCAATGGTAAAAGGTTGTTCATATTTACTTTCCAGGTTAAGGAAATTCGTATTATTACTGGATACGCAGTTCATGTACATGATTGTGAAAGAAGGCAACTGACAATACTTCAACTAAGCCGTTCCTTAAGACATGTTTGAAATTATGGCCCTAACAACCACTTTAATATTATGTCACAATTTAAGCCTAACGTTAAAAAGAGGCCTCTCCGCTCCGCTAAAGTTTTGTGTTCATTTTGTACTTTTTTAAGCAGGCCCAAATAAAACTTTAAATTATCTTATTTAAAACTTATTAAAAATCAACACAGCACTGCTGTGTGCTTGAAAAACTTTATCATTTATTTTTCAGTTCTTAAAAGGTGTGAGCTTTTTAGCACGTTATCTTACGCGCAGCATCAGCAAATTATAAAGTTTACACACAAGAGGAATTTTTGAGGACACTAAAATTTCAGTATTGTTTTATTTTACGCATCTACTATGAACAAAGTTTTAATTAATGATGCTGCTTTCAACTTTGACAGTTCAGCTTATCTTATTCGTGCACACTAAGAAGAAGAAGAAGAGCACTGCAATCTAAAAGTGCAGGAAGCGTGGATGCAAAGCTCCACACATTCTTAAACTTAGTTCAAGAAGCACGTAAGTGATGATTTTCCTACTCCGAGCTATTTTTATTCCTCTCTTTTGTTCTTTCCTCCATGATAAACGAACCCCACAAATCCTTCATTCATCTGCTCTTCCTCCGTTTGTGATTTATACTAAGTGAAACATTTTCAAACGCACGAATACAAGATGATTATGGTGAACTAACACGCAAATCATGTAAACTAGGTAATATGTGACTTGTAAAGCGAAAGGAATAGGATCATATAATCAAAAAGGTCCCAACGTGCACATAAATAAACGTATTTTGATCGAGAAAGCTCGTGGCCAGGCCCACGTCACGCAGAACAAGACTGTACCTACACACATCCCAGCGGCTCCAGCCAACGGTTACAGTCGTGGGGCAAACAATTTATTGGCCAGTGTTTAGAAGGTCCATGACTCGGCATGTCTTCCGTACGATTAATTGTCTCCGCTATGTTGTACCTAACGATTCATCTTCACCCCATTCTGAATACAACCCAGTTAGACTTCCCTGGTTTATACCTCTGTGAGGCACTTCCTACCCCTGTTCACACACACCAACCTCTCGCAAAATAGCAACGCTACAACAAACACCGGTAGCAATGAGACACCACGCAGACATACAGTTAGTTACGTTCACCCCCCCCCCTCCCCCACACAGTCGTTTCTGTCGTTTTCAAATGCGTCCTACATCAATTATTTAAACTTTGACAGTAAAAAGAGAGTTACAACCACCATTAAATTAGTGGTATTTGGAACAGAACAGGCTCGTATCCACAGCACTATTGTGAAGCAATAATCGGAATTCGTACTTTTTAATTCAAATAATTTAAAGGGCTGCGAAGTATAAGAGTTTTTCAACAGCCTAATTTCAACCAGTCAGTTACTGGTAGGTGATAATGGTTGCTGTAATTTGTGTCGTTCTAGAACATACATCACGTGCTAATCAGATAGACAATTCGCTATGTTCCACAGCTTTTAGCTGTTTGTGACAGTTGCTACTGACTTTGGACAGCTGACAAACGCACGTACGTTACAGCGTTTAGTTGTCGCGAGTGAGTGACTTCAAACCACTGCACATTGGGTGTCTCTAGTACACCTGGACAATTTACCTGAGAAATGGACGAAGGCTACACTGTGTCTGTACACTGGTGTTACATAAAATGGCGTCATATTCTTTACGGAAAACGCAGAAAGTGATCGTATAGATAAGAAGTCGTTCTTCTGTCTGCCTGCCCATTCATTTAATCAGCGAAATTATCAGATTTATACGTATTTAATTTGGTATTCACGGGCATACATTTAAAATTACAATACGTTTAATTTTAAATGTATGTATTCTATGGTTTGCACCAAGCAGACTTGCAGGGAAGTGCCGATGTTTCGGAGTAACTTCTAATTCCATCGTCATGGCTTTCTTCTTAATCATTGCTATAACAACCACAAATTTTACATTTTAATTTTAGTTCACGTCAACCAATATTGTTCTTGGAAATGAGTAGGAGCGGGTAGACACGATCAGCTTAATTTCACATATTGGAATATAGGTTGTAGATTGATGAACAAGATGAATAGAAATGCTGTTTTATTATCGTTGCACCGAGCATTTTTTAAATCTGCGTTGTTCACACAACAACAAATGCACTATTTATTAACTTGTTTAACCTTTTGGCGCCGGATTTTTTTTTTAATTTTAGCACACGCTGTATATAAAATGTGAATAAAACAGGAACCAAATAAGTTATAATTATGAAACAAACTGCATTTTGAAAAGAAAAAAACGGAGAGTTTATACAATGTTTAAAATATTCAGTACTTGTATTTGTTGAATAAATACATAAAATGCAATGTTTAGAGGTTAGCGGTGCGGTACGACAACTATAGGGGTCTTTAGGCGTCAAAGTTTTAACTTACATTAAAATACATACATAAATATAATTTATAAATACGTAAAATAAATGCATTTGAATGTAAATTAAAACCTGTAACCAAGTTAATAAATAGTGAATTTGTTGGTGTGTGAGCTAGGTGGAAATGCTGTGTTTAAACTTAGACAAACAGGTTCTTACCTCCGAATAACACGGTGTTAAGCAGAAACAGATTTATGTAGAATGTGACTCAGGTAACAAATGTTTGACTTTTTGAGGTCCTATACGAAATTAACAAGTTCTAGCTAAGCTACATAACGTTTAGATAAAATATTTCTCATGAATATAAAATATTATCTCAAATTCTAAATGTTATTTATGACTTGATTCCAATATAAAACCGTTATTAATACTCGTATGATATTGTCACTGGTCTAGGTCCGATAAATTCGCGCCGCAATGTGATTATAATCCTTCGTGAACTTCTGTTCGGATACTCCGCCAAGTTCTCATCGAAGTTACAGCCGAATTGTTACGGGAGGGAAAATTCACTACGAAGAATTTGGAGTATCTGACAGATATAGAGATACCAAGTTTATGTACGTACATACGTACGTACGGATGCATGTATGCGTGAATGTATTTGGGCAGATAGTTTGGATCAAGTTGGCGCACCGTAGTTTGGCATAACCCACTTCTTTTTCCTGTAGGAATAATAGAACACATTCCCCGAATTCCAGAACAACAGTAGCAACTTGCACAAATCAACTCCAGTGCTGCGTCATTGTTGAGAAACAAACAGGGTTGTGATGCACAGCAGAAAGGCGATCTTAGCAAAGTCAAATAAAATGTACTGGAACCTGCCGTTAACGGAAGTCTAAACAACTTAATATTTCTTTTCAATGACTGGTTTCTGTTTTCAACCAAAGTAAAATTTGTTTATAAAAAAAATATTGCAGCGTGATCTCACCGCCTTCTGGGACGTAACAGCCTGTTGAAGAAATGTATGGCCACCGTCAACTGTGGTAAATTTCTGTCAGAATTCGCTATGTTATATCCATGAAGCCTGTAATATTTATGCTAATCGCCATGAGAAACTCAATTTAAATGGGGCAAGTCCTTTTGTACATTTATTATCCAGACCACTAGGCCTTACATACATTACAATACAATAACAAAATAATATACCCTTTACATACCAATTTTATTCTTTATCTATCTTTCCCTTTGCTTTCAGTTTTTACTTTGTACGCTAAGTCTCGTCCTCCCTCTTCATTCATTTTAACACTGTTACTTTTTCTGTGGGGTTTTAAATATTCATCGCATCATCACATATTTTATTGACGTTTTGATCTCAATTCTTTCCCATTTCTGACGATATACCTTCTCAAGCAGTCAAGGATTCAAAGCACTGAATGCAATAAACACATACGAAAATGAAAATAATAAAAAATATAATATACATTACACGTTCGAATCTTCGTTGAACACTAAATGTAAATCGCTTCTCCTCTAATTCTCTTGCACTGGAATAAGGTGCGTAATTCTAAAATCAGAACATTTAAATGTAAGAAGTCACTAGAACTAAGGATGACTTTGTTGGCACGTCATGGGTAAATGTATTTCTGATATCTTACCATTTCAGTGGCACGAAAATACCGCCTGCGTTGCAGATAATATTTTTCAGAATGAAAGTAAAGTCACTTGTTCTATTAAATAAGTTCTGTTGATCAATAAATTTGGTCGTCTGGTTTAGTGTGCTGGAAAATATTACAGCATTTGCATTCCACCTTATTTTATTTTGCTGCAGCTATTAGAAAATTATCGCTACAGTTCCTATATACTACAGTTCCTATAAGTATTTTCGCATTATATTTCTGAAATTTTCTGTTCCCTTGCCGAAAAATTATGGATCACCAGCAGCAGGTACACAGCCGTGAAGAGGACGTGACCTTTCACTGGGAACACCAAACAGGTCTGATTTACTCACAGTGAAATATTACTACAAAATAACAGAATTTGTACCGCGTATGAGAGCGACAGTTGTTATTACTGCTGTAGCTATATACATATATATATATATATATATATATATACTGCACTATTTCAGTTATAGAATTGACTTGTTCTGATTCAAATTATTTATGTTTGGGAGTCTGAATTTCGATAATTATGTAAGGCAATAAAGGTTTTACTTCAATTTATTGCAGTTACAGCCAGGATAACAAACGTAAGTTCCCAGTATGATAGTATCTCATTACACCTACAAAGCCCAGCAAGCAATTAATTTCAATAAAACATTAAATGGTCTACGAATACGCGGAGAATTAATTCACTGGGGCTGCATTTAATTCTCGTGTGAGAGAAATACATTGTGTTTTAGAAACACATATTTTGCTATAAATCTGCATAAAGTGAAGAGCGTTCGGCAACTGAACTTTGATTTGATGTTTGTTTGACCGTGCATCATTGTGATAACTGAAGAATAAAAACCAATTAGATGTTAATTATTATTTTGTTGTACTTCTTATAGGCTCAATATTTTTCGGGTACTACTATGCCCATCATCAGGAGCTCGCGATTACAATGTTGGTTACCACATTGGTCGTTTCGTTCTTGGCTTGCTGTAGGTTGGAGGTTAGGTGCGGTTAGGCTGGAGTAGTGTCCGGGCTGCAATCCGGACACTACTCCAGCCTAACCGCGCCTAACCTCCAACCTACAGCAAACGAAGAACGAAACGAACAATGTGGTAGCCAACATTATAATCGCGAGCTCCTGATGACAGACATAGTAGTACCCGAAATATTTTGAGCCTATAAGAAGTACAACAAAATAATAAGTAGCATCTAGTTGGTTTCTATTCTTCAGTTATAAACTTAACTTTAATTCAGCAGTCTAAAGTCTTTAATGACGTGTTGCCAGCGTGAATGGTGAGGAGGACTTAACAGAAAATCAGTACCAAAATAGACACGTTAATCGAACTACCTTGTAATGTACTCAACATGACATTTGCATCAACAGCTGCTGCAGATAGTCACTCTTCTCCCTTCCCATTACTTTATTTCTGTTGGCGAATCGCTCCACTTAATAGCTTGTCAATGAGACCTTTGTTAATGCTTAACTAGCCATTAAAGTTTCACTGGTGCCCTACAAACGCAAAAGGGGTGCAGCAGTAAACACTAACAGGCTAAATACAGAACACTACGTATACTAACTGTGGTTAATAATGGAACAAGTAATAATTACGTCAGAGAAGGCGGGCCAACAACAGTATGGTACGGGAGCCTGCTAACATTGCCGTTACATTGCATTGTAACGGGAGTTTCGTTTGTGGATTCTGGCAGTATTAATTAACAACGCGCCGTTTATGGGACTCACCTGCCTACAGGCCGGTCGAGTTATGATTTCTATATCTTTGTAATTTTACATTTCCTTCCGCAGTATACAAGAGATTAGGAATATTTTTTTAGGTTTAGCACCAACATATAAATCCAATCCTTTCATTGTGCAGTATAAGGGAGACTCGAAATAATCCACTTATGCAGAAATAAAGAGAGTTATTTGAGTTCGTTTTCCGTACATCACATTAATCATGAATTTCTCTAATTAACAGTCAGTTCCGTTATTTTTAAAACAACTGAAAATATCAAGGTTCCTGTCTGATATGATGTGAGACAACAGAAGCTTTCTGTGCAGATGAAGGTGCAGCGCCCTCCCCTTTCCCCTATTTACAAAACCAAAATTTCGTAATATCTAAGGACATCACAGCTGTCACATTTGTTGCAGTGATACTTCACATACTAAGCTGTACCGTGTAGTTTTTGACAACGGTGCAACAAGCGTCACTGAAATAATTTTGAAATATTTCCATCGTCACCTCTCATTAAAAACGTAATGTTATTCACTGATTCAGCCAATTTTATTCTAAGCTTCTCTAACTTCAGAAAGAAACAAACACGTCGCGCCCATAAGGGCCGTTACGTTGTACCATGCAGCTCTCTGATAATGGTGTAACAAGCAAAACATATTACATTACAGACATCTTTCAGCTGTTCCTTCAGATGTCCGATTACAGAATACACAACATGGAATGTAACCTACATATTCTAACTTAATGTAGGTCATTTATTAATTAAACGTTTAAGTTCAGCATAAGTGTCAGGAAGACGCAGAGAAGGTACAGATACAGCTAGACAGGGGAGGATAGTCAACCTCATGATTCGGCCGCCTTACCCCCAAAGAAAGAACGCTGGTACCCACCCTCGTAAGTAAATTATTCCATAATAAAATTTAATATGGAGAAGTACTTTTATTGACCCTTTGTAAAGTAAAATTAATCTAAATTATAACATATAGCCAATTCACACCTCACACAGAACTAATTTAATCTTCTTGATAAAGACCAGTTCTTTAACACTGTTTAGGGGAAGAGTAAATATTTATTGTGAGGCTCGTATGATACAAATAAATACAGGTACACTTTGTGGGAGAAGTTCAGATTTTTAGATGTTATAGTAATTTTACCACTGGGATTTAAGCAGTTAGCAGCTTTGCATATTTAGTGGGCTTAATGTACGCCTCACCCCTAACTTGTAACGTTCTGATAGGTTAACTAACTTTATTCAGCACAGACCTACCGAAGAATCTAATACTGCTCAACTAATCAAGAAATTTCAAACTTCTGTCACAAAAATTTTGATTGCTTTCTTAAAAACCCTTCTATTCGCGCCCACTACAAGCCAGAAAAAAAACTTTCCACATTTTTACATGATATTCGTGTAAGATACATTTCGGTGTGAATACAAATCCTACAGATGCAACAGTATGCAGATATTTATTTATTGCAAAGCTACACTACATGTTTCGGGTGTCACAGCACCCATCATCAGGAGTATTAAAAACTGTACCCGCAGCCTCCGGTACAGGTCATACTACTTGTACCGCTACTCCCCTCCAGCGTGGTCTGATCGGGACTGG
>Ga0123355_10015363_pt1 | contig 12022 bp, 9 predicted proteins | sample TergutEmb28metaG_3_FD_89872 | JGI IMG/M metagenome (GOLD analysis project Ga0123355, IMG submission 89872) | Embiratermes neotenicus P1 segment gut microbial communities from Petit-Saut dam, French Guiana - Emb289 P1 | ecosystem: Host-associated > Arthropoda: Insects > Digestive system > Gut ... | reverse complement strand
CACAGAGCAAAACAGTCTTTTCTCTAAATTTATTGCCTTTTATCTCTGTGTTCTCTGTGTCTCTGTGTGAAAAATGTTTTTATTAATATCATTGTGCAATATTACCTAAATTAGATTCACGTGTGTGTTGAGCTAAAAGCATTGACACATCCCTAATCGATATGTAGAATGACGTTGTGGGATTGCTTACTTTGTAAGTATACCCCATGGTATGGTTGCATACTTACCATATGGTATGGATAGAATAAAAAGGGAAGCGTTGTAGCGCTCCCCTGGCACAGCCGCCAAAGGCGGTGGGCTTGCTTCTAAATTTTATAGTGGTGAATAACCGGCCGACCCTCGCGAAAAGGGGCCGGTTATTTTTTTAGCTTCTTGATGATTACAATTATTAATCCTATCAAACTCACGATAAAAATACCGAAAGTAAGCATTAGAGAAATAGCTTGATAAACATACATGGTCGCACCTCCCTTCCAGTAAGGTATAAAAACTACCTCCTTTCCAAGAAGCAAACCCCGAATCTAAAAAATCCGTTCCGCCTTACGCACTGTGTTACCTACATTATAGGTCTGGCAGTTGTACAAGTCAACCCATTATTTTATTAATATGCTTTAAAACAGGCTTGCACCATATAAGTGCAAAGCACCAATAGGACAAGAAAATGCTTGGATTGCAGGCAAACTTACTTTTGTCATTTTGGTCAAAAGCGCTCCTTCGTTTTTCAAAGTTTTTTGCGGCAATACATGTTATAACTTGCTCATTCTCGTTGTTTTAGACGTTCAGTTTAACTCTATTCGACAGGTAAACCGTTTTGCTCCAAAAAAGACAGTTTATCCCAAAAACCTCTTTGCAATACGATTTTATCATCTATTACCTAAAAAAAACCGCAACCGCGCAATCCTAACGGGTCCCGCCACTCTAAAATTGCCCAGTTACCATCCTCAAAAATGTTTTCCACAATGCATACCATTTTAGTTGTAGCAAAGTCATCTATAAACATTTTTTTAATTGCTTGCTTCCCATGGACAGGCTCATTGGCCACCTGATGATTGATTGCATTATCGTCATACAAACTTGAAATTGCTTCAACATCGGCACTGTTAAATGCATCAATCCATTTAAGTAATAATTCTTTAGGCTTCATCAGCATCCTCCACAAATATTTGATAACATAGACAGTAATGCTTAGTATTCCACGAGGCGGGTTTTGCCATTATTGATAAAAGCGCTCCTTCGGTTTTTAGAACTTTTTGCGGCAATACATGTTTTTATTTGACCATATTCGCTGTTTTAGTGCTATAGCTCGTTCACGCTCCACCCCTGAGGCGGGTTTGCAAGCAACATAGGCAGAGCCAGCAACAGCGCCCCATTCCCAGGCAAATAAAGGGGAAGGTCTGCCCTAGTACGCTGATAATTGTTACCGCTGATTACATACTGGTTTTTAGGCGAATCGGATAAAAGCAGTTCTACTGCCAGTTCGCTGTCGCCTACACATATTGCACACATGGCCATCATAGCGTAATCCCACCCCCACATGGTTTCTTGCTCCCAGCATTCTATTACTTTTTCTAGGGTGGCCTTCATTGTATCGGGCTGAACTTTTGGGCTTTGGAATAGGCCATATGTGCCTACCATCATGGGGTGGTCTTTGTTGTAGGTTGCGTATGTGTCTGGGCATAGGGCGTGGGCTAGGTATAGGCCGTCTTTGATTATAGGGCCTGATATATTATCCGCTATGCTGCGCCATGTTGTGGTGTCATGGCCCAGGCGGTTGCCCCACTTGCAGGCAAGGCTTAGCCCATAGCGGAAGTACTCCATTTCAAACATTGGGCTTTTTACTTCCATGGGCTTGTGCACTTCTTGGGCAGGGATAAGAGGGGGAAGCATTTCATATTTTCCGGTGGCTTCGTCTTTACATAGGTAGCTTGTCATAAATTCGGCTAACTCTTTAACCATGCCCCAGTGCTGGTTTAGGAAGTCTTGGTTTTTGTATGTGTTTTGGTATAGAAGCTCCAACATGTTGATAATATGGGGCTGCTGCCATACCAACAAGGGTGCAATAGGGGAAGGCCCATCTCGCCCGGTGATGGCGGGCTGCTTTGGCCAGCGTATACCTTTGTAGCCGTTTTGCTTTGCTAGGGCTTTGGCTTGGGGGATTATGCTGTAATACCACTTTAGGCTTGGTAGCAGCTTTTCGCCTAGGTTCCACAGGGGTAGGAAGGCACAGTTCCATAGATACATCTCTGTGTGAAACCGGCCATACCAGGAGTTTACTGTTAGGCCTGTTTCTGCCGGGGGTAGGCTGCCCATGGATTGTATCCTTAGTAGGTAAAGGGATAGTACCATACGCCTCTCTATTTCTTTGGCCCTGGGGTCGTTTGTTTTGCTAAAGTCGGCTAGGCGTACTTTGTTCCAATACTGTTGCCAGGCCTTGCAGGTATTGGCCTGGACTGTTTCAAAGCTGGGAGCCGGTTTTTTGTCTTGTGAAAACCGGAAAGAGCAGTAGATTTCTGTGGCCACTGGGTTATTTGCTTCTCTAGCGCTGTCTGTTCCCCAAGGGTTATCATCTATACAAATAATACACTCATGCAACCCAACACCAAACCACGGCCTATCAATTTTAGTATTTATATCAACAAAGAACTCAGTATCATCCATTTTTCTGTGAGCGGCTATGGTATCGTTTACTATTTTCGGCAAGGCAGCATCATCTAACTGTGGCAGGGAGTCTATATTACCCCACACGGTGTAATGCTTAAAACGGCTCTCCCAATCCGAGCCGCTTGTCCCGTGGTGCCCATATGGGAAGGATATCCTTATACCTAGCCCCTTAAGTGGGCTTTTTATTTTAAATGCTACCGTATCGCTATCAGAATCGCATATCGTTATAACCTCCACCGGCTCCCCATCTAGGGTGAAGTTGCTGTACAGGGTACCGGTATATAAGTCCAGCTTTTGCCTTATATCCGTAATATTATCGGGGGTAATGTCTTTGCCACTTGCAAGACATAGGCTTATCCGGCCCAAGTTAAATTTGTGAGGATTATGCCTCAGCCAGTGGTAAACCTCTTTGTTCCAGGGCATTTCTTCTACCGGGTAGTAAACCTTGCGGCCTGCGTGTTCATACTCTGTAAGCTCTAGGTCTTCCCATTCGTAGGTCTTGCCTTTTTCAGATGGGGCAGAATGCCATCCCCAGTTGCTCATGGTACATAGGGGGAAATTGGCCCTTTCGTATGTATCATATAAAGTTTGCAGCCCTGTAACATCCGCCGTAAAACAAAACTCCCCATTGCCTACCGACAATGGGGAGTCTGTGGATATGGCGGTTAAAACAGGGTTATGCCTAGTAACTAAGTCTTTTCTGTCACTCATATTATCCCCTTATCCCTTTATCCCAGATGTATTAATGCCCTCAACCAAGTGCTTATTAAAGAACAAAAACATGATAAACACCGGCAGAAGGCTAAGGGTAGACATGGCAAACATAGCGCCATAATCTGTAATACTAGCCGTATCCGCAAATAGTCTAAGAGCCAAAGACACAGTAAAAAGCCGGGGGCTATTAAGATATATAAGTGGCCCCATAAAATTATCCCAAGCCCAGTAAAACTGTATTATTGCAGTAGTAATAAGGGCAGGCTTAAGAAGAGGAAAGACTATACGGAAGAACACAGTATACTTATTGCAGCCATCACAAATAGCCGCCTCGTCCAATTCCTTTGGGATACTAACCATAAACTGCATCATAAGAAAAATAAAAAATGCCCCACCAAAAAATGTGGGCACAGTAAGAGGGATAAATGTATTAACAAAGCCCAAACGGTGAAAAATCAAAAACTGAGGGATTATTACAACCTGGCCAGGTATCATCATGGTAGACAGCATAATGGTAAACAAAATAACCCGGCCCCTAAAGCGCATCCTGGCAAAGGAGTAGGCAACCAAAGCCGAGCTCAAGGTTATGCCAATAGTGGATACCCCGGCAATAATAAAGGAATTTCTAAAAAATGTGCCAAAGGTGACACCGGCAAAGCCTCTCCAACCGGTGGCAAAGTTATCCCACCGCCAGTATCTGGGGATAAGAGTAAGGGCACCAGATACAATTTCAACATTGGTTTTAAGGGAGCCGGAAATCATCCACAGCACAGGGTACACCATAATAAAGCCAAAAACCGCCACAAGGATATGGTATACAACTACAGTCAGCCTTCGCTTATAAATGGTTTGTTGGTTTTTGCTGGTCATATTTCTTCCCCCCTTACTCATTGGTATAGAATGTCCAGCGCTTTGATGTTTTAAGGATAATAGCCGTCATTGTTGCAACTATTATAAGAAGCACCCAGCTCATGGCGGAGGCATAGCCCATATTGCGCCAAGAAAAGGCATGGTTATAAATATACAGGGCTATAAAATTAGTGCCCTCTGCTGGGCCGCCGCCGGTGATGATAAAGGCCTGAGTAAAGGTCATAAATGCGGCAATGGTCTGCATTACCAAGTTGTATAGAATTATCGGGGTAAGGCAGGGCAAGATTATCTTAAAAAATGTTTGAAATTTATTGGCGCCGTCTATAGCCGCAGCCTCCAGATAGGTTTCTGGGATATCTTTAATACCCGCCGCAAAGATAATCATTGCGGCCCCAAACTGCCAGACATTCATTAGTATCAGAGGCACAAGAGCCAGCCTTGGGCTTCCAAACCAGTGTACCCCCGGCAGGCCTACCATTTCAAATATATTGTAAATTACGCCGCCCCGCTGAAATAACTGCCCCCATACCAAGGCAACGGCAATAGAACCTCCAATCAAGGTTGGCAGGTAATAGGTTGCCCTGTACCCGTGTACACCCCTGTATTTGCGGGTAAGTACATAGGCAATTAGCAAGCCAAAAACCATGCGCACAGGCACACTAAGGAATACAAACCTAAATGTGACTCCTACAGAGTTCCAAAACCGGGAGTCGTTCCACATGCGGACATAGTTATCCAGGCCTCGCCACTCATGGCCAATACGCCCAAGGGTTAGGTTTGTGAAGGAATAGTATAGAGACATAAACATGGGGATAAGCATGAGGGTAAGGAAGCCGATTATAAATGGCAACGCAAATATATATCCCACAACGGCATCCTTGTTCATAAACCGGGATAGCCGCTCGTATCTCTCAGCGGGGCTTAAGTCTTTTAATTTAACTTTCACTAGTTAAAACTCACAACTTGAAGGGCAAACTCAAACACTTCTTGGGCGGCCTCTTCTGGTGTAATCATGCCAAGAACCAAGCGGTCTACTATGCTGCCATTAAGGAAGTCTTCAACCTCTGCCTGACGGGGATTACCTAAAACATTGGTGGTTTCGCCGCCAAGGTCCCCAAGCATGTCTATAAAGTAGTAGGTTTGTGCAACGATATTGGTAGCCTGTGGGCGAAGTACTGCCCGCACATGCTCCATAATTGGGGTGCCGCGTTCCCCTTGGAGGATTACGTTGGCATCTACGCTGTTTACCCAAAAATTAAGGAAAAGAGCTGCTTCTTCTGGGTGTGCGCTGTTTTGGGCAAGAGAGAACATTTGAGAAGAAACAATGTCGGAAGCTATCTGACCGCCGGGGTGAGTTGGAAGCACTGTAAGGGCAAGCTCACGGGTTGGGTCAAGGGCATATGCCGCGTTGCCCAAGGCTATAAACTGGTTACTTGCAAGATACGCAAGGGCAGCATTGCCAAATACCAGTGGATCCCCTTCTATATCTGTAATACCCATTGCCTCTCCTGGGTCGGGCATTGCACCGGCCATAACCAGGTTTTGCCTCATCCTAAAGTATGGCACCATTACAGAAGGGTCATCAAAGCCAAGTTGCCGTGGGTCTTCGTGCCAAAAGTCTACATCAAGCTGGGCCATAAACTGGGTTAGGGTGATAGCGTCATTGCTAAAGCGGCCTACACCCCAGTGGCCTAAAACTTCAGAAATTGTAAGCACCGCGTGTTCAAAGTCTGCCCATGTCCAACCGGGGACAGGCCTTGGGACACCTGCTGCATCAAACATAGCCGGGTCGTATGCAAGGCCCCAGGCGTTTACCCCATTGGAAATACCAACGATATCCCCGTTGTGGGTAGTGGTAATGTCTATAAAATCTTGGGTGGTGTTTGCGATATCAATGACCCCACGGCTAATAAAATCGTTGAGGGGCACGATATGGTCGATGTACACGGGATAGTTGGAGCCAAGCTGGAATAAATCCCAAACATCGTTGGCGGCAGCCCGGATATCTAGCTGGTTAAAGTAGCCGTCGCCATCTGCAAACTCGGCCTCAACCCGAATATGGGGGTGCTCGTCCATAAATAGGTTGATTACTTCCTGAGTGATGTCATGGCGGTGTTGGGAACCCCACCAGGCCATGCTGATAACAATTTGGTCGTCGTCTTCGTCGTTGTTTGAGCAGGCGGTTAGGCCTGTTGCTAGTACGGCAATTATGGCTGCGCATAATAGCAGTTTAAGTAATTTTTTCATGTTCTTCCTCCTAATCAATGAGCATAAAAATGCAAGCTTTAATGCATTTTTTTGTATACTACACAAATTTTCCATTGATGGGAATGGATTTTTCACGAAAAAGGCCGACTCATTTTCCATCTCTTATGATATGATTGCACTATAGAGGAGGCAAGCATATGACTATAGATAGAATTGACTGGCACTTGGAGGCCATTACCGAAGAGATTCCCGAAGATGAGCATTATGAGCGAGCTGGTGCACATATCGGATATTTTCTTGAATGGGCATATAAGAAGGGCTTTGCGCCATGTAACCCTGATACCAACGATGTTGACGAATGTGCAAAACTTGTAAACTCACAGAGGAATGGAATCCAATTTCTAATAGAAAATTGTGATACTAAGTTCTGGAATGAGGACTTGAATGAGGAAGGGCAAAAATTTGCTTCTTATGCCTATGATACTTATACACAAAATCTTGAAGCAATTTTAGCTCATGGGCCTTATGCAGAAAAATATAATCATCAGGATTTTACAAATGTTTCTCATTATTTAGATAAAGTGTATTCGGAGTATTTGGCTAACCCTCCACATGAACCGGCAAAAAAAGAGAAACAATCTTTTTTGCAAAAATTAAAAGGGATGTTGTTGCAGATGGTTACATGATTGCCCCGGCGCCCCTGGGGTAGTCCTTAGAAATACTGATAATAATCCGTCTTAATCATCCCATTAAAGAGCTTGCGCTTAGCGCGGGCTTTTTTCTTATAGGCGGTTTCGAAGAACTCGTCTGGGGTTAGGACGTACACACTCCACTTTGTGGGGATGAAAATGCGGCCAAGCTGGGTATATAGGCGCTCTACTTCCTTGATTTGGCCCAGTCTTTCCCCGTAGGGGGGGTTTATTATGGCTACGCCCTTGTCTGATGGGAGGGTAATGTCGCTTACGGGGCGGGTTTCGAAGTGGATACAGTCGTCTACCCCGGCTAGCTCTGCATTGGCTTGGGCTAGGGCTATTGCCTCGGGGTTAATGTCTGAGCCGTATATCTCCGGCTCTACATCTGTGCGGATTGCGGCGTAGGCGGCAGCACGGGCTTCCTTCCAGTAGGAGGCGGGGACGGTGGGCCAGGCCTCGCTTGCAAAGCTTCGCGATAGGCCGGGGGCTATGTTTTTGGCTCGTAGGGCTGCTTCTATGGGCAAGGTACCAGAGCCGCAGCATGGGTCTAAGAATATCTGGTTTGGCCTGTAACGAGCGATATCTATTAATGCGGCGGCCATGGTTTCTTTCATTGGGGCTTCTCCTGCCTTTGCTCTGTAGCCCCTTTTATGAAGGCCCCGCCCTACCCCTGTGGTGTCTAGGGTTAGGGTTGCGATGTCTTTTAGCAAAGACACGCGAATGGTGTATTCTGCGCCGGTTTCTGGAAACCAGGAGACTTTGTATTTCTGCTTTAGCTTTTCTACAACGGCCTTTTTGGTAATGGCCTGTACGTCTGGGGTGCTGAATAAGCCTGACTGTACGGACTTGCCCATTACTGTAAATTTGCCGTCCTTTGGTATCCAGTCCTCCCAGGGCAGGGCCTTTACCTGCTCGAATAAGCTGTCAAAGGTGGTTGCGGGAAACTCTCCAAGTTTTAGCAGCACCCTATCCGCGCTTCTTAGCCATAGGTTGGCGGTGGATATTGCGGCGGGTATGTCTGAATTTTCTGGGGGAGAAAACTCTACACGTCCATCTTGGCATTTGACATTGGTAAATTGTAGGTTCGCGACTTCCCATTTTACAACGGCTTCAAGGCCAAAGGCAGCCGTGGCTATAAGACTTGGCATGGTTGGCTCCTATCATTAGTTTTTCTTATTTCAAATCCCGCTGCCGATAGAAAAATACCCCGGCAACTGTCAACACAACCCCAACAGCAAACATCCCCGCCATGGGCAGCAACCGCACATCTTCCAGCGGCACCATAGGTACAAACCCAATGGGGGAAATCCTCATAGCCCACTGTGGCAGGCTCAGCAAGTCCCCAAAGAACCCAATAATAAAAGCATATCCAAAATACATCCAGCAAAGCAAAACCAGCTTAGGGGCAAAGCCAACAATAAACACGCACAACCCCAGCATAACCCAAAGGGCCGGTACATAAACCATAATCGCCCACAACATAGTGCCAAAACCCAAAGGCTCGGCCATGGTAATGCTGCTGGAAACCCATAGCCCAAGAGCCGTAACAAAGGGCATTACCAAGCTGGCGGCAAAGGCAATAATTACATAGCCCAGCATATACCTTGTACGGGACACGGCAGTGCCCAAGATATACTCTGCCCGTTGGTCTTTCTCTTCGGCGTGCTGCTTAAGAGCCAGGTTTACCACTGGGGCAATGCATACAATTGCAAGCAACACATTAAGGAGCATTGTAAAAAGCTGAGTAACAGTAAAATCTGGTGATGCGGGCATCATTGCCATAAATATCTCATTTTCGCCGGCAAAGACCTCTGCCTCACCCATTAGCCCCCCAAGGGCTGCTCCTAGGGCAAACATCCCCACCGCCCAGGCGATAAAGGCATTGCGGCTCAACCGCCAGGCCAAGCCTATAGGGGAAAGCAAAGCCTCTGAAGCCTCCCCAGGGCCTTGCCTTTGAGGGATAAAGCCTTGGTCTATATCCCGCCGGGAGTCCATGATAAAAGTAAGTGTACAAACCGCCAACCCAATGGCCAAAATAATAAGCACCGGCCATAGATAATTACTAGCAAAGACCTCTGCCCGCATAATAAGCCCCAATGGGGAAGCCATAGCCATAGTCTCATTGGTAACATCCCCAACAGCCCTAATCAAGTACGCGGCTATAAGAAATACAAAGGCATACCCACTGGCACCCCTAGCCGATGGGGACAACTGGGCAAAAAACGCCGTAATGGCTGCAAAGAAAAACCCCATAACCCCAAGGCTTACCCCATAGGCAAAGGCCCCGGCCACATCTATCCCGGTTATGCCAAGGGCCCATAGCAAAAGCCCATGGGCTATTGCCAGTACAAAATTAGCGCCAAAGGCCGTAAGCATTGCGGCACCAGGCCCGGCAAGCCGCCCCACAGGCAAGGAGCGTATGACCTCGTAACGGCCCTTTTCTTCGTCTCCACGGGTAAGGCGCAATACCAAAAATATATTCATTATGGCGATAGCCACCATAGTAAAAAGATGCATCTCCGCCGCAAACATATGGCTAGGCAGAAAATTATCTATCCCATACACCGGCCCCTGAAGGGCCATTTGGGCAGGGCTTGTACGTACTAGCAAAATAACCTGCAATTCCTCAGGGCTCATCTGATCCTGAAAAACCGCCGCTACCCCCCAGGCCAAAACCAATAACACAGCAAGCCATATAGCAAAGATAATCCGCTCCCGCCGCATAAAAAAAGCGGCAAGTTTTAACGTGCCGCCGAAGTTTTTTTCCATGGTGGTTCCTCCTCTGTGTTTTGGTTTAGATGTTTTTGCCAAAAGCGGTCGGTAGGTTTAGATGTTTTGACAAAAAGCGGTCAAGCCTTGTTTAGGGCCTAGTCCACAATACGCATACGGCCTAGGTTAGCCCAGTCCGCATCTGGCCAAGGCACTTCCCTAGTCTCCGCAGTAGTGTACGTACCCCAACTGTCATGGCCCGCCCAATAGGCAAAAACCTGGTCTACTTGCTCATAACGAAGCCCCAAATTATCATATACCACAAGCCGTGTCATAAGGGTCGCACTTGGGTCTACTTCACCCACACCATGGCCAAAGGTAAAGGATAACCCCTCCTCGCGAGTGCTTAGCCTAAGGACACGCACCCCCATATGGTCAACAAACCAACCCGTGCCGTATCCGTCTAAGTCGTCCCAGTGGGGCATAATATCCCAAGTCCTAATCACTTCCCCATCAGCTTCCAGCAGTAGCATAAGGGATACTACCTCTAGGGCAGGGTTGCCTTGGGTGTCATTCCTAAACTCTGGCCACAGGGTGACAGTGGTAGGCTGATTAGGCCCTCTGGTTTGGCTTTGGTTTGTAAAAAACGTAAACCGCCCACAAAGCATATCCGCCAGGTTAAGCTGGGTAAGCTCCCCAGTTGTAACAGTATCACCATAAGTGGCAAAGGTAAATATATAATTATCCTGAACAGGAAGGGCTATAGTAGCCATAAACCGCCCCGGAGTAGAAGCACCAGTATTGGCATATGCGCTATATACTTGGCCCCCCTGGCCCGCTGCAATTACGCTAACAACGTCCCCTGGGGTATACTCCCGCAAATAAAAGGACACTAGCACCTCAGCCGTTGCCATTTCCCTGTCATAGCTTTGAATCAAAACCTGCTGGTTAAAGCTTAACCTAGCGGCCTGCATGATTTCCTCGCTAAGTGCGTCCACTCTGCCCGACAAGTCCCAAATAGTGGTATTTATGTTTTGGGTATTGCCCATGGTCAAATGTTGATGGACATCCATCTGGCGCATAATGGCTTCAAGGCTTGCAACCCGGCGGTTGGTGTGAAGCGTTACTATCAAAAGGGCAGCTATGCCAAGCATTAGCAGGGTGATAATGGTTTTGGGTCTTTCGGTCATTGAGGCCTCCTGGGTTGGTGCGTTATCTGTTGATTATATCACTACTCCTCATGATGTGCATTTTTGACATTTAACAACCTAATAAACCAACAAAGTATCAGGAAGCGCCACCCGAAGCTCATCAATCACCTCCTGCGTCGCCCCCGTATCAGACAACCACAGCTCCCACAAATTTAGGCCATAAAGGGGTGTAAAGTCATTTACAGTATTCCCTGTTAGGCTCAAAACCCTTAGCTCGGTTAAAGCGGCAAGGGGTGAAATATCTGTAAGCTGGCTACCCCGCAGCTCCTCGCCAATACGCTGATACCCACCTTGTAGTACAAGCTGCCACAAGCCATGAAGGTTGGCAAGGGGCGTAAGGTCATCTACAAAAGTAGTCTCAACATGCAAATTATACAGGTTAGTAAGCCCAGCAAGGGGCGAAAGGTCTTGTACAAAGTTAGCCTGAATATCCAGGTATCGCAAATTGGTAAGATACGCAAGTGGCGACAAATCCTCAATTAAATTGCCATTTAAATTGAGATGGGTCAAATACCTTAGGCGGGAAAGAGGCGTAAGGTCGGAGATACCGTTTTGTTGCAGGCTAAGATAAACAACGGTATATGGGATTTCGTTGCCAATCATTGCTGTAAGCTCCTCGTTGGTTATGCCTCTGGCAACAAAGGGGGTATTGGTCATCAGGTCGTTTGGCCATATTTCCTCTAAGTTGGGGATTAGGCCGTTGTTATACTCGGCTTCGAAGGTGTAGGTTGGTATTGGAGTGGTGGCTGGGGTTGGCTCGGGGGTAGCAGCCAAATCGAGGGCAGTAGGCAAATCGGGGGTATCATTACCAAAAGCCGCCCCAAGGATAATAACCCCAAACACCGCCACAGTAACAATAGCAGCAGAAACAAACACCGCCAGCTTTGTATGTCTTCTACTTTTCATTATGGATAACAACCTTTCTCTAAGGGCTTTCTTTTCCTCACACATGGTGGT
>Ga0123355_10015362_pt1 | contig 12024 bp, 6 predicted proteins | sample TergutEmb28metaG_3_FD_89872 | JGI IMG/M metagenome (GOLD analysis project Ga0123355, IMG submission 89872) | Embiratermes neotenicus P1 segment gut microbial communities from Petit-Saut dam, French Guiana - Emb289 P1 | ecosystem: Host-associated > Arthropoda: Insects > Digestive system > Gut ... | reverse complement strand
CTGACCCTTGTATCCCTTACCAGATGCTTCTGACCACCCTCATTCGGAAACATATGTATTTTTACATTTCAGAAAACGATTTTGGACCTTCTATAACTAAATAACTGTTCCCACCGGTTATAACACGTACGTTCTGTAGACTGAATAAATAATGTGTCTAGCACACATATATATTACCGTTTTTATGTTCTGCACATCGTGCATCATGTTTCACCTTACTTTTGTGAATAAAAAATTGATGCACACTCTTTTGTAAGCGAATCAGGTTTTAACTCCATTGTTTTTGGCGTTTGTCTACGCCATCTTCAGGGAGGGACCGTTTTTTGCAACACATTAAAATGACATAAGCACTTACTGATTCTAAGATCACAGTTGTTGCACAGAATTCGCACTTTTTAGTGTCCATTGAGGTCTCGACACTGGTGTACATTAAAATATATGGATGATTAAAATTATGGAAATGTTAACCAAGTCTTCATACTTAAAACGTAGTCTTGAATGTTCTCCAACATATCACTTTCTAATTATTATCAACGTGATTATCTTACAAAAAAGTGCGCATTAATTGTTGGTTAATAAAAAGTGGTATTATTGTTTTACAAATGCATGTAGATGCTTTTGTGTTTAATAAAATACAGGCCGCTTTAAAAACGGTATATTTTCTCGATCACTGCACATTTAGTAGTAGAACTGCTATCATTTGCGGGGCAGCGAAATTTTTTAACGTTAACGACGGGTTCTTATATCGGAAAGACTGCGAACCACTCAGTTGGATGGCGGGTGCGGCAGTGGGCTGCTAACTGTGAAGAATTTCAGTTCAGTAACGTATTTCATAGATTGTAAAAGAGCATTACAGTTCGCCATTTTGTGTAGAACTTCGCCTGATAATGGCAAAGTAATCGGCAGAAACATGCAGCGAAACTGAACGACTATTGTGGCATGTACACAGCTACAGTTGTATTAACTGTTTAAGGGTCAACTTTAACCTAAATCATATTTAACAAGACAGACAGTGTACGTATAAACGTAACATTGAGGCGTGATCGCGAAACCATTGTTGCTGTGGAGAAGCAATAAGTATTACATTTCTGAGTGGATGTCTTTAGCCTTGGGTATCAGTAATGGATTGCGCGTGCGCCATATTGTCATTTGTGGCCCGTCTGCCTCAAAAGTGTTTTTCCACATTATCTCATAAACGACGCAGTTTTCGTGGGGGGGGATTTTTAAAAATGAAATGTGTGTTTCGAGTTTCTCTAAAACTTTTGTCTGATACATTTCACATTCTAGGACGAACTGAGCGACATGTGATCAAAAACGGATATTGGTCTTCATGTAAAGTACCCGTTATTCACAGATTTTAATGAAAGTTGGTTTTGCGCTACAGATTTTCGAAAAAATACCCGTACATCAAATTTAATGAAAATCTGTTGAGTGGGAGCCGAGTTTCTGCATGCGGGCGGACAGATGGAGGACAGACATGACGAATCCAGTAGTTGCTTTTCACAGTTTTGCCTAGGCGCCTAAAAATTCAGTTTGTACTGCACAGTAAACACACTCCGTCACAGTTAGGAAAAACCAGTTATTTAATGCTACATAGGGAAATGAGAGTTCTCTGTTCTGATATCCACGCAAAAAAAGTACTCTGTGTTCTGTGGGCACCATGTAGAGTATTTGAACGTTCAACGTTGTGGTGCATAAAGTAATCAGTGGGCATTAAATGATAAAGCAGAGAATAATAAAGCATTAAATAACGTTAAATTAAATACATTGCGACACAGAAATGTTTTATTGCAGCATGAAACAGTTCTACTTTTCACTAGCCAAATGTGAAATATTCCCTGTTTGCTGTTGTTGATTAGGTTAGCACCTGATAGAATGTTTTGCACATTTCTTGTCCTGCTATTAAGCTGGAGTTGGTTTGAGACTGAATGCTTGATTTCTGTAGCCTAGGATGGGCCTTGCCTATCGGCCCCTGTTAAGAGATGAGTATAAAACATTAGTGGGATGGTAGTTGGCAGAGAGAACTGATGTATTTAGAGAAGCATGTGCACCAGGTTGCACTTCATTCTTCACAAATCCTGCATGGGCATTGTTGGTGATGAACCGGGGCCTCCATTGTGATCAGCCAGATTGAATCCACACAACCAGGCCAGACATGTATGGTCAGTAATGATGAAGGATATGAAGCTCATATTTTGTTTAACAGTTGGTGCTTGGAAAATAAACATGCCTCCTGTATACCGAACTGTCAAAACTATCCTCATTATTAAGCAGAAGTGTTGTGGTTTTCTGAGTACCACCAGCTGACTCGTGGCGTCATATCCTGCTACTGGATGATCCACTGCTCTATGTCTTGTCTTAATATCCAGTTAATCATTTCTAGTCCCAAAGGTGTCATGCAGATGATATGAAAAAATTAAAACATTTAATGAATATCTTTATGGAAGTTGTATAGAAGGACAAATTGTTAAACCCAAGGCAGTTGCAAGTAGATAAATTTTTTCAGTTCTGTCAATGAATGAATGCCATTGAAGACGCATTCAACTACTTCTTTCTCACCTTTCCTCATTCACTGACCCTTACACACAGTTGTCATATTCATTAATAATTTTAGTGACATTCATCTGAACCTCAGTAGGGGTGCTGAGAATTTTTCTTCACCATTATTTCCAGGATATTTGGTAGCGAGCTCATTTCTGTACTTGAATAATTTTTGTGTGTATCCAGTGAAAATGTTTTCCCATATGCAGTATTGAAGAATGCTAAATTTTGTTTGCAGTGCATGAGCTTGAGTTTAAGAGTAGTTTGTCTTTGATAATGGTGGTTCGTACAAGCTGATCATCCAACAAGGTCTGTTCAGTCATCTTTATATCTTCAGTAAATTGACAATTTATAATGTATACAAAACACTACCATATTGTTAATATGATCTTTGGTGAATTAAGATTGTCATGGGAATTGACATGACAGTTTGACTGCAGGTTACATGAATGTACGGTACCTACAGAAATAGACCATGGAAGGCTGATCAAAGTAATGGTAACTGATGTCTAATTTGTACTTACGGCTACTGAGTCATTCTTTTCCCTTAAAAATTGCAGTTGATTTTGTTAGAATTGTGTAATGGGTATTAGGTTTCATAGAGACATAAACCTAATGACAAAATTTGTTGTTGGCCGAGGTCTGAGCCCTAGCAAGGAAAAACACAAACATCTAATGAGAGCAGCAGGTGCAAAATTTTTAATAGATATTCAAGCATCTTTGTTTTATTTTTTTAATTTTTAGGCTGAAGAGGTGCTGGAAGACATTTTATCCTATGAAGCCAGTGCACTGACATCAGATGCTATTAAGGTGACAGATTCAGCGCTGAACATTTCATCAGACATTCAGGTATGCGACTGCAGTATTAGCATATTGCTAATAGGGTAACTTACACTTAAAACAAATTCTCACAGGACCAAAATTATTTTCATCTCCAGATAATGTGTTTTGCAGGTATATATATCTGAAAAGTTGAAGCCTAGTGGAGAAAGAAAGAAACATACCATCATTGCTGCATCAGTAAGAGTCTTATAGATATAAATTTGGGTATCATCATCATCATCATCATCATCATCATCATCATCATCATCATCATGTTGTATTTGTTCCTTCTTTATTAACGATTTTCCGGTAAATACAAAACTATGAATGATTGTGCATTCATTTAACCATAGCTTTCACTATGACATGCTTCGACCAGTAATTGTGGCAATTATCAGGTAACGCTGCAATTATTTAAAAGGGAAGAACTGAGGGAGGGGCCAGTACGTCAGTTCTTCCCTTTTATATAATTGTGGCATTACCCGATTATGGCTGCAATTACTGACTGAAACATGTCATAGTGAACGTGATGGTTAAATGAATATACATTCATGCTGTTGTATTAATCAGAAAATCAGTAAAGTAACATTGAATTTTCTAGATATACCTGATATTTTACCTCTGTTGTAACACTTTGAAACACTGATACCACATGAATATATGCTGCCTGCTTTATTTATGTATTGTATTACTTGTGATCTCAGAATGAATAGCCACTATTTCCAGACAGAACATTGACGAGTTGGTCTTCATAATGTAGATTCTGATGTATAATGTGCCCATTCAGTTAGAAGATACCGTTTGTAATTAGAAATATTTGTATTCTCAGTTTGAATCCCTCGTTTTCATTATATACACAGTGATTTATTTAAAATTGTAGTAATTTAGAAGGCATTCTGTTTGGTAACTCACTGAACATAGAATATAAATAAGTGTTCTCAAAACATGCCAGAAGTATTCTCTGTTCTGAATACACACAGGACCCTCCTGACTGTCTTTCAACGGACATGTGTCTGCTATAGATGAAGAAGTCTGATTGTCCTCAGTGCCTTCCTATCATCAAAAAATGATTGTGTTTAGGTTCTCAGATGGATCTTTCTCTGTCTATTGGTGTGTAGCTGTAGGCTTGCTTGTCTTTATTTTAGGTTGGAACTGGAAGCCTTTATGACCAGCTAATAGCATTTGGAAATGGAACACTCAAGACGAGTAATTCTTGCCCTCCAGATCTTCCACAGATTAAGTCAGAACCACTTCAGTTTAGTGATGCAGAAATGCATGCATTGGCCAAAGACAGGCAGAAGAAAGATAATCATAATATGAGTAAGTATAAAAGAAAATTTTAAGTACGCTAACTTTGCTAGGGTGACAGAAGTATAGTCTGTTAATTTTATATTAACAGAAATTGAACAGAACAGATATTAAATTGATAAGGAACTTAAGAGAAAAACAGATTCAATAACTTGTCACAAATACTTTGCACTGAAAGCTGCTACCGTTTTGCTCTTTTTCAAAGCAGTGTCTTTAGTCCTGTTAGTGCTGGCTTGGAAAATGGACTCTGGTCTCAGGAGAAAATATGAAATTACAGTGTCCAAACACAACATTTTGAGGATTTGTTTGGACCTAGGAATAATTAATTAAATACAAAATGGAGTGCATTATATAGGTAATGAAGAACTTTGTGATTATTTTGAGATAAAGTGCTGTACTGTTGTACTTTGAACTGTATAATCTTAGTTTTCCATTACATGCAGTACATGTCTTAGCTGTTTGACACTTTTATGATCCATGCATGTTTCATACTAGTTTATTACTTATCAAGGGTTACATAATTTCTATACATATGTTAAAAGAGTTGCTGTCAACATATACATGGGATCTGACAGTTGTCAATTTTTTGTTAGAGTGATGGGTGTTGTTATTCCATGGCGTGGTATTGTCTACAAGACTGATCACATCTAGATATCCATAAAAAATGAATAAAAGTCATGTAGCAACCCAAAAATGTAATATCATAGATGTAAAAACGATCACTGTAGTGGAATGATGAGTAGTGTACAAAATGAAAGGGCAGCCCTCTGACAACTTACATATTGATTAGGAATTGATAAGAGAAATACATACTGTGAGCAGTATAGTGGGCAGAGTGGGTGGATACCAGGTAAATCGTAATAATGGGTTTTGCTATCACAATATTGTACTTATATAATGTATATCAAATAAGGTAAGGTGCTTTTGTATGACAACACATGTTAACCAAATATTTTAATTGGTGATTTCATCACACATCATAATATATTTCTTAGATTCAAGCTTGATCTACTTATTTCATGTCAGCTGTCAGATTCTGCCTGTGTGCTGATAGAGGCTTAATGGTTTTCTGGTATTTGTGTAACCACTTGAAATGAACAAGGTATTCTGAAACACGTTGGTTTAATAAAAATGATAGAAAGGCAATAAATGTGTTGTATTTGATGGAAGAGTAGTGTTATCTCTGTGCTTATTATTTTCTGATATAGCAACAGTATTTAAGTCAAGAACGTGTGATGGCTCTGACACGTACCCACACGCAATTATATAGTGGTTGATCCATCATGATATATGGCCACATGGCCATCTTGAGGATTTTATATGGATAACGGAGTAGCTACTGATAATGCAATTGATACTACAATCAGTCACACCATGGGTAGTAAACTTCTAGATAATGTAATATTTAACAATAGCCACACAACATGGAATAGCAGTGCAAATAAAGTACCATTCTCAAATAAATGTTTGTGCACTTCATCGTATATCAATGATACACAACTTGAGACTGTAATGAATAATGATGCAATAAATGTGGATCATACATTAGTCAAAGATTCCAGTCAGATTCCACAAAATAATTCTCTAAAAATTTTTTATCAGAAAATTAGAGGTTTAGGAAATAAATCTAACGAACTATACTGTCATTTACATTATGATCGCCCACACATTCTTTGTTTATCAGAACACCGCCTGAGTGAATCTGAACTACAATTGATTCGTTTAACTAATTACTCATTAGGGGCCAACCATTGTAGAAAAAATTTTCTCAAAGGAGGTGTTAGTATATTTGTCTGTAGGAACTTAACACCATAAATGTCGATGAGTACAATATAGATAAGGACACTGAAGCTTGCGCAGTTTGGTTGGACTCAACATTTAATAAATTATGCATTTTGACTATTTATACACCTCGAAAGGGTAATTTTACAAATTTCCTTAATCCATTAGACTTGATCTTGTAGAAACTTTACAATAACAAATATAAAATCGTCATATGCAGTGATGCCAATGTAAATTATCTAATAGATAATAATAGGAGGAGCCAACTTGATGCTGTATTACACTCTTATAATCTTGCTGGTATAGTTACATTTCCTACTAGATTTGGCCTGAATTCCCACAAAACTGCCATTGACATTGTTTTTGTTGACACATCCGCCATTGGAAAATATGATCTATACCCTCTTATAAATGGACTCTCAGATCATAACGCCAGTTATTAATGTTAAATAAGGAACAGAAAAAGGAAAAGGAATGTCATACATACATCAAAAGAAAAATCAATAAGTATACCATAGCAGATTTCTAATTGAAATTAAGTCGTGAAATGTGGGAACTGTTTTTTGATGGGAATGATGTTAATAAGATATTCAACTCTTTTTTAAATATTTTCTTAAGAATCTACTTTTCTAGTTTTCCCCTAATTCAAGCAAAGAATAAAATGAATCAAAATTCATGGATTACACCAGGAATAATAACTTCCTGTGCAAAGATGAAAGAGAATTATGCCAGGAATTACAGAATACTAATAATGCTACTGTTGTATCTTATTATAGAAATTACTCAAAAATACTGTCTATGGTTATAAGAAAGGCAAAAATAATTGAATGTGACAAATTAATCCTAAGTTACCAAAATAAAGTTAAAACCACATGGAGTATTATAAATAAATAATCTGGAAAAAATTTAAAAAGAAGTGAAATACAAGCTGTAAACGTTGATCAACTGATCAACAAACTATTGCTGACAATTTTAATGAGTATTTTGGTGCTGTCGCAGAAAATTTTAAAAGACAAAGTAAATATAATCTTATTAATGATGATAATAGTATTGATAATCATACTTATTTCATGGAACAAGCTTTTAATAAACCTTACCCAGGTATGGAATGTCTATGCACAACAACGAAAGAAATTGAACAAATTATAAAATCCCTCATAACAAAAAAAACTTGTATGGGTATGACGAGATATCCACAAAGATCCTGAAAATAAGCTATCCTTTCATAAGTTCTCCACTAAATTACGTATGTAATAAAATACTGTTTCAGGATGTATTCCCAGATAGATTAAAATACGCAGTAATAAAACCACTACATAAGAATGGTGATAGGTATGAGGTGTCTAACTATAGACCTGTATCACTCTTAACATCATTCTCAAAAATATTTGAAATGGTAATGCGGACAAGGATTTTAAAACACCTCACTAACTATAATATATTTAGCAATGAACCTTATGGTTTCAGGATAGAATTGAAGACAGATAATGCAATTTATAAACTAACAACTGAGATTTTAAATGCTTTGAACAATAAACTACTAAAACAAAAAGGAGCTTATTATTTGGGGATAAAAATCTTGAATAATTTACCCTTGGAGATTAAGAATGTCGCTGGTAACCAAAAAAAAGTTCAAAATTGCTCTGAAAAAAATTTTATACACTTACTCATTTTATACAATGGAAGAGTACCTTAGTCAATCATGAATTATGGACTGTATCACAAAATTACTTATTATATTGGTACTAGTTCTATGTACATTATATAAGTATTCATTGATTTTCTATTATGAGCTGATCACATTTCCTTGTATAAACTGACGTGTCTTATTTCTGTATTATATTCATAAATTATTATTATATGTATTTTATGCCACAAAACCAAGTCCCTTTGAAATCATACCACTACAGACCACAAGGAAGGAGAGCAATTGGAAGACCGAAAAAGCGTTGGCGCGAGCAGCTGTTACTCTGGAGACGGAACGGATCAAAGAGTCCAATCCTTGATGTCTATGATGATGATGTATTTTTTTTGTCAAGACTCATTCTGTACTGTGTCTGTAATAATCTAATGACAAGTTCTATATCCACTCTGGTGGATCTCTGGAATATGGAATAAATGAATATGAGTATGAATATGAGTATGGGTTGTTGATACAGTGATGTAGTTTAAGAAAATAGATTGTGGTGATGTAGATTTAACTGAATTATCTTTGTATGTATTCTAGTGAAGACTTTTTGTGTTGATGGTTAAACCTATGAGTCCAACAACAGAGTTGTGAAAGATCATAGGTTTATTTGCTTCAGCTAAAACTTAATCACTGAATACCCTTAGATACCACAACAGAACTTCCATCTAAACTTAACATAGTTTGTGCAATAAGAACTAACAGGATGCACTATTTTACTCTCAATTTATTTTGATAATGAACCTCTACATGTTTCAAGCAGGTTTACTACTCATCATCAGAAGGTACTTTTCTGTATATATAGCAGTTGGTATGTGTCATGGTACCTCCTGATGGTGAGCAGTAAACCTGCTCGAAACATATAGAGGTTCATTATTGAAACAAATTGAGAGTAAAATAGTGCATCCTGTTGGTTCATATTGCGCAAATATATCACGATGCACGGTCCACAAAACATTAATTTAACGCAGTTTCTTTTTGTTGTCGTTTTGCATATATTTGCAGGAATCAAAAATGAATTATATTATTGCCCTATATATGAAATTGTCAGTCTGAATATAAGTTCGCACGTGTAATTTTATAAGGAAAGAACCTTGAAACATCCTTCATAGAGTCCTAATATGGCAGTGAGCAATTACCATCCACTTCTAGTACTTAAAATAAATCTTGGTGACCACAAATTTAAAGATGATTGGGAGGTGGAAACAGTTGTGACATGATGGTGTTTAAGACAAGACACTTACTTATGTCAACAGGGAATAGAAAAGCTTATCCCACAATGTGATGAATGCTTCATTTCGTGCTGGGACTATATGGAAAAGTAGCAGGATTGCAGTACAATTAACTGTGAACTCATCTTACTACAGCTGAACATAAAGGTCCCAGTACATGTGTATTGTAAATTGACTTTGTTACTGATCCTCAGAAATGTAAGAGGAGGCAGTTTGTTATTGATTTGGTGATTAAATTTGTCTGTTATTGATTCTGAAGAAATACTGTATTTTGTGCCTGGCAGATGCCATTACTTGTCAGACAGGATGATACTTCCATCATTAAGGGACCTAACAATGTATTTTGCTGTTGAACTCTTACATTAGTTCACAGTATTAGTAGGAAACTTTCATGTCTGTAAAACTGTTGCATAAAAGCGACAAACACAAAAGAAAACCTATATGGTTAGCAAGCATTTGGAGCACTGTGTCATTACCCTCAAGTTTGTAGTCTAGTAGTAACAATACCGATTTTGTTTCAGTTGAAAGGCGACGGCGTTTCAACATCAATGACCGGATAAAAGAACTGGGAACCCTTCTGCCTAAGAACAATGATCCGTAAGTAAAATTGACCTTACTACATGAAGATTAAATGTTATATGCATGTATAAATCTTTGAAGGATATTCTAGAACAGAGAGTTTTTGTTATTGTGCACCTGACAATGGAGAAATAACAGACTCAGCATGCATGGGCTTGTTTGTTGACATTGGCTGTGTTATTGCCACTGATAACTGGGTGACTGGAATGGGTACCTGTTAGGTAGATATCTCTTATTACATATGGACCTCAGGTGTTCTCACTGTACTTGTGAAATTCATTCACTTGAAGAAGAGTGTTTATTTGCAGTATTTTGCAAAGTATATATCATGGATAAAATGAAATAAAAAAAATGATGCCTCGTGAATAGCACTGAGTATCAGCATACACAAGAGTGAAAACTTTTGAATTACATTCATGGTTCTGAATACAGAAACTTATTTCTGTTTTTAAGGAGGCATTGCTTACTTGAAGTAGAACTGTAAACAGCCAGAATAACAAGTATAACAGCAGTTGGTGTTACAAAAATTCCCATGCAGTTCATGACTATTCTCTTGTGTCAGGGCCATAACTGGAGGAGATCTGGGCCTGGGGCATAGGAGTATTTGGCCCCATTTGTATGAAAAGCAAAAATTAAAATTCTATAGCATGTACATGTAATATTGACAATGACACAAAGTTGCATCTGTATTAAATAATGCACTTTTTCCTATTTATTTTACATTACAATGGAGGAATCCCATTCCAGTATACTTTTGTGTACAACTCGTCTCCGTAGCATGTAGTGTAGTCTGTTAATTCTTTTTCTTCTACATACATAGCACTTTTCACACTACAGCTTTTTCTCGTGAACCTTTCAAAGTTTTCAAAATGCCTTTTTGTCCCTTTCCTTAACGTCTTTTTTTTTATCTCCTGAACCTTCTTTTGCCTTGTCTCACTCTCTGCTAGCCATGGTGAAGGCTACAAAGTAACAGTTGTTATGAATTTTTAGAAATTATGGCTCACTTTCAATATTGAAAACAGCGCATTCACTCAGGAGTTAATTCTGTGCAGCACATGAGTCCATCTGCTTTGTGTCACTGACCATGTAACACCAAAATTTTTATTTGTATCCAGTTGCAATTTTCTCCAGGCCACCATCCAAACAACTAAACAAAAGAGACCCAAGCAACTGCAGACATTAATATTTACAGTAAAATTTCATTCATCTTGCACCAATGGAAATACACAGGTGCCAAATTGTTGAATGTTTCAGATTATCAGACAGTACATATGCTCACCTAAGTTATTACACATATTTTTTTGTTACTGCTCCTATACTTGAGCTGTACAGCTAAAGCAGAGGAGTATTCCATTTGGATATCTCCTTCATCTGCTGGTTCATCGTCGTCATCTGTGTTTTCTAGAGTCTTCAAAGCTAAAAAAGATGAAGTAGGAGATGGGGCCAGGCGATACCACGCTAGATGTTGTACAGACACTCTTGGGGGCCTTGTTGAACATATCCCTGAGGTCTGCTTGTATCAGTGATAAATACTTTCCTGGTAAAAGCAAAATCTCCGGTCTTGGGACTACTCTTCTCAAGTGCGAGATTTTTCAAGATTTATGAATTAGTGGACATTGGATTAAGGGAATTTTGCTGATACACTCCTTGCCACACTTGCTTCCAGAAAGGCAATTAAGTTACAAAGAGGAACTTAAAATGTAAATGCTTAAACAATATGCTACAGGACACAGGCATTTAGGTCAGTTCCATTTCGAAACATTGTGCTGCGTGCAGAAGAGTGCATGTGTTCTTGAGTCTGCTGCTACGTTTTTCTTGTAATGTGTAAGGCATTTAAAGTGAAGGCATACATAAAAATTTTTGTGTGTCCCTTATGTTAGTGCATGGGGACCATGGACCTGTCCTGCATGCCCTGCCCTTGGGAAACTTCTGCCTTGCATGACTTTATGGTGCAGTCAGTGCCTGCAGAATCATAAGGCTTGTTTTTTTTTTTTTTTTTTAAAAAAATTCTAACCTTTACATTAAACTAATTCTCAAATTTTTATTCATTGAATTACCTCAAGAAAGAAAAAT
>Ga0123355_10015361_pt1 | contig 12025 bp, 15 predicted proteins | sample TergutEmb28metaG_3_FD_89872 | JGI IMG/M metagenome (GOLD analysis project Ga0123355, IMG submission 89872) | Embiratermes neotenicus P1 segment gut microbial communities from Petit-Saut dam, French Guiana - Emb289 P1 | ecosystem: Host-associated > Arthropoda: Insects > Digestive system > Gut ... | reverse complement strand
TCGCGGCAAATCATGCTGGCATTGCTTGACATCCAAATCGGCATCCCGTACGAATGGTATGAAATCGGAATTTTGCCTGTCAGTATGCAAACTTCATTGATTGTGATAGCCGGTAGTGCTGTAGCATTTGCGGTCTTGTTTGCGGTTGTGTACAAGAAAAAAGGCTTGAAAGGCTGATGCAATCAATGAATAGTGTCAAAAGGCCGTTCTCCGTGTTGATAATTTTGGGGATATGCTTTTCTGTGGCAACATTCAGTGCATCGCCCGCCGAACGTGATGAAATGAGAAGCAATTATCGCACACTCCAGATGGACAATGCCGATATTTTCTTAGACTCGTTGGCGATTGACAGCAATGGTTTTCATGTCTTTCCTGATTATTTTGGCGGTATCTACATCTGCAATGATGGTATTCTTGTAATCCAAGTTGTTAAAACATTTGCATCCGGCCACAATCAGGCCGCCGAATTGTTTCAAGGACTTAATCTTGTGGGGATTAGGTTTGAGTTCGTTGAATTTTCATTCAATGAGTTAAGTGCCATGATGCAGTATCTGGCTGAAATTATGATTGAGTACGCCGATAGTAACCTGCCACTAATGTTTGGCAGCGTGTCATTGGACGAGTTGCGAAACAGAGTACGGGTGAACCTGCGAGTTCATAGTGAAGAACAAATCGCGTTGTTCAAGCGGCTGTTTTCTGACTCATCAATGATAGTTTTCGGTGAGCATTTTGATGTGATTCCGGCCATAGGCATCGTTCCTTTTTCCACTCAAAACGCAGAAAGACACCAAAAATTTATTGAACTCCTTACAAATTTATCGATAAACGATAAATAATGCTTGACAAACATCAAATTTCCTGCTATAATTGTGTTACACATCACAATTTTGGACAGGAGGTTTTTTGTATGACCATCAAAAAAGAACGCATGATGAGGATTTGCGGGAAGCTGTTCATAGGACTGACCATTTTACCCATCTTAACTGTAGCTATCACAATTGCAGGCTTTGCGCTGGCACATTTTATTCCGGACACTTTTGCTATAGCTTTACCAACCAACATCAATCTTATTGCCATACTTTGGTGGATTGCCGCACTTGTGCTGATGGTACGTATCAGGGCGATTTTTCGCGATTTACGCGACGGCGGCTCTCCTTTTGACAAAAAAGTTTCTGATGCCGCATATTTGCTGGCAGTCATCTTAGCAATACGCCTTGACATATTCAGCATGTTTGCCGCAGCTTTAGTGGTTTTATTCGGCTTGTTGATAGGCTATGGTCGTATGCTGCAAGAAGACGTTGACAAAACGATATAATGGAGGGGCAGACATGATTATTCTGCGCCTTGACCGCGTAATGGCTGACCGCAAAATCACACTGAAGGAGCTTGCGGAGCAGGTCGGCATCAGCTATGCCAATTTGTCCAACATCAAGACAGGCAAAATCCACGCGATACGTTTTTCAACATTAGATGCAATTTGCAAGGTCTTAGGGTGTCAACCGGGCGATATTTTGGAATATAGAGGACATTAAACGCAAGAAACCTCAAATAAAGCCGCCCAGTTTGCGCAATCTGCGTATTTCATAGGTCGGCTTTATTTTTGTGTCATTTATTTGCACTCTATTATAACGACATGGACACTATCGCCGGGTTGTTTACTAATCTTGGCACGAATATCTTTTAAGATGCCAATGACATAACATATCGAACCGTCGGAATTTTTCACACCCATATTAACAATGCTTCCCTCGTATGGCTCACCGTCAAAAGTGGCATTAACTTTCACTCTGCCCTTGCCAAACTCCGTCCGAATATCATAGGGAAACGGCACGTACGCACCTCCCCTGCCGGAATTTGAAGACTGAATTATCGCGTCATACTCATATACCTTTGGGTTCATTGGGTTGGCACCTCGCTTCATAATTTTTTGTGTGCAAATATAGAGGGCATTAAACGCAAGAAATCTCAAATATAGCCGTCCACCTCGCGCAATCCACGTATTTCGTAGGTCGGCTTTATTTTTGTGTCGTTTGCAAGTCCGCTTGGGTTAAACCAGCACGTATCAATGCCGACATTGCGTCCTCCCGCAATGTCGGCTGACAAAGAATCGCCCACTATCAGGATTTGCTCCTTGGCAATCTGCGGAATGCGCTGCAAAACATGCTCAAAATACCTGATGTCGGGCTTTTGATAACCGACATACTCTGAGACAAAAAAATCAGATATGTAATCCTTGATTAACGAGTGTTTGATGCGCGACTGCTGTGTTGCCAAAACGACGTTTGTGATTATGTAAATTCGCTTGCCGATTTCAGTAATTGCGCGGCAAATTTCCAACGCACCATCAACAAGAAACGTGCCTTTGCCCAACTCAGCCAAATATCGCGAATTGAAGTCATTTGGGTCGTATTTCACGCCGATTTGATCAAAAAAACGCTCGAATCTGACAATTTGCAGAGCTTCTTTGCTCAAATTGCCAGATTCATAATCTCGCCAAGCCTGCTCGTTTATTTCTCTGTACAACAATCGCACATCTTCAGAATATGTAAAACCACATTGTTCGAACATGGTTTGCAGGGCATGCGCCTCTGCCTTGTCATAGTCATACAGCGTGTTATCTGCATCAAACAGAAAAATATCATATTTTCCGGTCATATTCATTAAACACCTCCGCAATATTTACTGAATTTATTCGCCAATCCGTTGTGCCATCTACATGTTTGAAACCAAGAACACAAGCCAATTCACGTGCCAACGTGGTTTTTCCGACTCCGTTTGCACCAAACACGATTATGCCATAAGGTTTGTCCATTATTTCACCACTCCTAACTTTTCAACGCTATCACGTCGCTAAAAATTCAGTATCAACGGGAACAGCAGAACAACCAGCGCATACGCTAATAACGTAAACAACCCACCAATTTTTACATAATCCATAAAGCGGTAGCCCGCCGCCAACGTCATCGTCATAGGCGGCGTGGAAACAGGCGTTGCATAGCTGATGTTGCCCGCGACCACAACAACCATCACCAAACTCTTGACATCAATGCCAATTTGCACTGCAATAGACACGGCAATAGGAATAAGAAGTGCCGCCGTTGCAGTACTGGACATAAAATTGGTCAGCACAACTGTCAGCAGAGCTACAGCCGCCGCCAACAACCACGGATTTACATTGTAGCCAAGCAGGTCTACCACCGTATTTGCAATCATTGAGCCTGCTCCGCTATGCACCAGGCCATTTGATAGGCCGAGCGAACACGCAATAACAATTACGGTCGTCCAGTCCATTGTCTGATACGCGCGCTTTTGACTGATGCACTTTGTGATGATGCACACGCTGGCACCAACCATTGCCACGATGCCAACTGTCCATAAGCCTGTGATAAAGCCAATGACGCAGAATATAAGTACGCCGATGGAAATCAGCATTTTTCTGCGGTCTTTTGGCGACTCGACAACCTCACTTGGTTCTACCTGTTGCGTGGTCATTGTTTCTTCAAAATTAAACACTTTTTTTTGCAATTTGGAACCAATTGTGGTGTAAAATAGCAAAAGAAGCGCGATAACGGGCAGTCCAAACCAACTAAGCTCAAAAAAACCGATGGTGTCGTGACCACCTTCAAGCAGGATGTTTTGAGCAATTAACTGCGGCGGAGAACCAACGGCCGTCAGTCCGCCTGATGTGACAGCCGCAATACCCACAACCATATATGTGTTTTTAGCAGAAAAACGCCCGCCTGATGCGGCAATAGCGGCGGCGGCAACAGGTAGCATCATAGCGGCGGCGGCGGTGTTGCTAAGAAAGGCCGCAGGAAGTGTTGCAACCAAAATGAGTGCTACCGTAAATCGCTTTTCACTTCTGCCCACAAGTTTTATTATCCTTTTGCCGATAATCTGCGCCACACCTGTCTCAAACAGCGTGTTGCCCACAACAACCATGCCCGCCATCAAAAACACAATGTCGTTACCAAAACCCGAAAAGGCTGTGCCAATGGGGATGACGCCGAATATGGCAAGTGCAAGGCACGCCAGTATAGATGTAACGGCAATTGGGATAATCTCAGTAATGTATAGTATTAGTGCAACACCGATGATGATAAGCGCAATATAACTAGCGTCCAAGTGTATGCCTCCTTGTTTTGTTAGCTAAGGTTCTTCTGGAACTTCATTATAATTGCTTGGTGTTATTTAGTCAAGGACAAATGTAAATCGGCATGGTCATAAAACACGTTCATAAACACGTTCATAAAACAAGTTTTGTTTGAAAAACCTTTGACATCCGGATAAAGTTGTGATATAATGATAAAAATAACTCAGAGGGTGCGTCAACACCCTCTGAGTACGGCTTGCCAAAGACAGCAGGCTTTGTAAAATTCATGTTTTCAAAACACCGCTAATCCTTGTGATGGGAGCGGTGTTTGCTTTTTATCTCAATTATTGCAAGTTTTATTGCCCATATATAGTCACATAGTGACACAGACAACAAAGCAATTTTCGCCACCTGTCACAATACTAATCTATAAATGAACGTGGGGAATACGACACCTGCGCCGCTTTTTGTGAACGAACTTTCCCCAATAACATCAAATCCACATTTGTCCATCACACGCTTTGACGCTTTATTCGCTTGCGCAACAGGTGATAATATGGATTTGATGCCCAATTCGTGGGCAAAATCAATCAGAGCATGAACCATTTCGACGGCATAACCATTGCCCCAATAGTCCTTTTTGACGTTATATCCGATGGAATACTCGCTGGATTTAGTGTTTTCAAGTCCCAAACTGCAAGTACCCACAATTTCATCAAAGCCCGTGCGAAAAGCCACAAAGTAATAAACAGGGCAATCCGGGTCATCCTCCAGAATCTCTGCTATTTCCGCGCCGCTTGTGTAGTTGGGGTCGGGCATGTATCTGCCGCCTTCAGCATCACCCCATATAGCCGCAACAGCATCCAAATCTTCTTCTACAGTAGTTTTCAGCAACAGTCTTTTTGTGTTAATTATTAGCATGTGGCAATTAAACCTCCGGAGTATTTCCATACGCCAATTATATCTCAATTACGATAGAAAAGTCAATAATCAATCACAGGTATGTTTCAAAAATCCACCTATAGACAAACCAGAATCTTTGTGATATAGTGATGTTGAAGAACATTCTAAGGGGGAATTTCTGTGGTTTTCAGCTATTATCCCGGCTGCACATTGAAGTCCAAGGCACAGGATTTGGACTTTTTCGCGCGTCAATCGGCGGCGGCATTGGGCTTTACTTTGGATGAAGTTGACGAGTGGCAATGTTGCGGTGCTGTCTATCCCCTTGGCGCAGACGAGATTGTTGCCAAATTGCCTGCGATTAGAGCATTAAAAAGTGGCGGCAAGGGCGGTCGCACGTTAGTGACACTATGTTCGGCGTGTCATCACGTGCTAAAGCACGTGAATGCTGATATGCGTGACGATGCAACCTTGCGTACTGCGGTATGTAACTATGACGATGAGTTGGATTATGACGGCAGCACGCCTGTTCTACACTACTTGGAAGTGATAAAACAGCATGTGGGCTTTGATGAGCTTGCAAAACGAGTGACTAATCCGCTGAAAGGCCGCAAAATTGGTGCGTATTATGGCTGTATGCTGTTGCGTCCAAGTGGTGTGATGGCTTTTGATGACCCCGAAAATCCAACGATATTTGAAGAATTCCTGCGGGCTTTGGGTGTAGATCCTATCCCCTTTCCATTACGCAATGAGTGCTGCGGCGGCTATATTTCGCTGAAACAAGAAAAAAAAGCGGCGGAAATGGCATGCAGCATCACAAAAAATGCCTCAGATCGTGGTGCTGAATTGTTGATTGCGGCATGTCCGCTGTGCCAATATAACATTTCGCAAAAAGCTGGCGATGATGTCCCTATCGCCTATTTTACGGAATTGCTTGCAGAGGCACTTGGCATCGGCACGAAGGGGGCAACAAAATGAGCGTCACACAGCGTAGATACGACGTTTTAACAGATTTTTTAGCGACATTTCGTTTCCTAGAGGAAACTTTTGACCACATAACGCTCAATAGTGAGCTATTGCCGCACTATTTTGAGTATGCCCAATATCACGGGATGTTTGACCACTTTATGGCGCATCGTATTGGTCTTTGGGAGGATAACGGCGCAATCGTTGCTATTTCTGCTTATGAGATGAAGCCGGGCATAGCACATTTGCATACACGACATGGGTACGAGTACTTATTGCCCGAACTGCTTGATTGGGCAGAGCAAGAAATATCCGTTATTGTTAACGACAAGCGCAAATTGTGCGTTATGATTACAGACAAGGAAACAAACAAGCTAAATTTACTAAATAGCAGAGGTTACGTGCAAAAAAATCGCAATCCACGCACCATTTTTGATTACAAAAAAGATTTTCCTGAATTGCAATTGCCTGATGGTTTCAGCATCATAGACGGCACGGCAGCTGATACTGCAAAACTGGCAGAGTGCTATTGGCGTGGATTTAATCACGAGGGGCCGCTGCCCGGTGAAAATATTGACGGCAACATAAAATTGCGCCTGTCGCCCGGTTACAATGCAGGTTTAGCAACCATTGTCGTTGCGCCAAACGGCGAGTATGCCTGTGCCCTCGGTATGTATTACGACAAACGCAACAAATACGCATATCTAGAACCTTTGGCCACCGCGCCGCAGTATAGGCGGCTGGGTCTGGCAACCATTGCGCTAACAGAAGCGATGAAGAAAACAAAAATGATGGGTGCAACGTATTGTTTTGGCGGTTGGGGCGAATTTTACCCTTCTATTGGATTTGAGACGATATGTTACGCAGAATTGTGGGAAAGGGAGGATTTGGATGCAGAGAAATAATATTGACGAACTCATTGTAATCAGCGGCGCAGACATTAGAAAGTGCATGAAATGCGGTCGTTGCTCGGCATCTTGCAAGTCTTACAATAAATCGAATGCAGCCATGGACATCCCGCCGCATCAATTTGTGTCATATGCCGCCGCCGGTAGACTGGACGAGCTATTAGAGAGCGAATCGTTATGGCAATGCTTGTCTTGCTTTGCCTGCATAGAGCGTTGCCCGCGTGATGTGCGACCTGCAACGTTGATAGAGGCGGCGCGGCTGATGGTGATTAGGTCACAGGGCGGCGAATTCCTCTCTCCCGATGACATACCCGCACTGCTTGAAAACAGCGATAATGTACCACAGCAACTGCTTGTGAGTGCATTTCGCAAATATAAACGATAAGGGGAGGTAATGCGCGTTGCAAAAAATTGGTTTTTTTGTGTGCCATTGTGGCTCAAACATCAAAGCGACTGTTGACACCACAGCTGTTGTTGAGGCCGCTAAGGGAATGCGCGGCGTTGCCTATGCCGCTGAATATCCCTATATGTGTGCTGAAATTGGGCAAAGCATGGTTGCTAATGCTATTAAGGAGCATGGGCTGACCGCCGTTGTTGTGGCCGCCTGTAGCCCGCGAATGCACGAGGCTACCTTCCGAAAAGCCGCTTCGCGGGCGGGCTTAAACCCATATATGGTAGAGATTGCCAATATTCGTGAGCAATGCTCGTGGGTGCATAAAGATGTTGCGGCGGCAACTAAAAAAGCAATTATTCTATCTGAAACCGCCATTGCAAAGGCGCATCGCAATGTGCCGCTGACCCCCGGAGAAAGCCCCGTCACCAAGCGTGCATTGGTGATTGGCGGCGGTATTGCAGGGATTCAGGCCGCTCTTGATATTGCCGAAGCAGGTTTTGATGTACACATTGTAGAATCAACACCCAGTATCGGCGGTCGCATGGCGCAATTGGACAAAACCTTTCCCACGCTGGATTGCGCGGCATGTATCCTAACGCCTAAGATGGTTGACGCCGCCGCTCATGATAATATTATACTGCATACCTACAGCGAAATTGAAGCTGTAGATGGTTTTGTGGGCGATTTTAATGTAACAATTCGCAAGAAAGCCCGATATATCGACATGGACAAGTGTACAGGTTGCGGCGATTGTTACGCAAAGTGTCCGCGCAAGCGCATCCCAAGTGAATTTGACAGCGGCATCGGGAATCGTGCGGCGGTTTACACGCCATTTGCGCAAGCCGTTCCTAATGTCCCTGTTATTGATGATACGGAATGTATAAAGATTAAGACAGGCCGATGCGGACTGTGCTTGACTGTATGCCGACCTAATGCCATTGATTTTGATCAAAAAGATGAACTGATTACAGAAAAATTCGGCGCAATTTTGGTAACAACCGGCTATGACACAATCCCACTTGACAAATTCGGCGAATATAGCTACACGGACAGCAAAGACGTGATTACCTCGCTGGAATTTGAGCGGCTGACAAACGCCGCCGGCCCTACAGGCGGTGCGTTGATACGGCTTTCGGACAATCGCAAGCCACGCTCAATTACATTTGTGCAATGCGTTGGCTCTCGTGATGTCAGCGGCCGCGGCAAACCCTATTGCTCCAAGATTTGTTGTATGTACACCGCCAAACACGCCATTTTGGTGAAGGACAAATATCCCGATATTGACGTAAATGTGTTTTATATTGACGTGCGGACACCCGGCAAGAATTTTGATGAGTTTTATCGCCGTGCCGCTGAGGATTATGGTGTAAAGTACATTAAAGGCAATGTTGGCAAAGTGGCTGACGAAGGTGATAAACTGCGCCTTTGGGCTGTGGACATGCTGGATAATAATCCCATGGAATTTGAGACAGATCTGGTAGTGCTTGCCACAGCGATTCAGCCAAAAATAACCGCTAAAAGTATCGCTTCAATGTTATCTACAAGTATAGATAATAATATGTTTTTCTCTGAAGCACATCCCAAATTAAGACCCGTAGAAAGTCACACCGCAGGGGTATTTATGGCCGGATGCGGTCAAGGGCCAAAGGACATTCCCGAGACTGTTTCGCAGGCAAGCGCGGCGGCGGCTAAGGTTATCGGACTGCTGGTCAAAGACAAATTGCAAACAAATCCATGCACAGCCGCATCTGATGAGGGTCTGTGCAACGGATGCTTTGTATGCGGCAATGTGTGTCCATACAAGGCGATTTCATGCGATAGCGGTACAGCGGAGGTCAATTCAGCTCTGTGCCAGGGTTGCGGAGCTTGCGTCGTTACATGTCCATCCGGCGCAATGGACTTACAAGGATTCTCCAATAGACAAATTATGGCGGAGGTGGATGCAATTGCCAAGTGCTGACGAGGTTAGAATTGTTGCTTTTTGCTGTAACTGGTGTTCCTATGCCGGGGCGGATTTGGCGGGTACAAGCCGTTTGCAATACCCCGCAGAGGTCAAGATTGTCAAAGTGCCTTGTTCATGCCGTGTAGACCCTTTGTTTGTACTGCGTGCCTTTCAAAAAGGGGCTGATGGCGTGATTATTTGCGGGTGTCACCCCGGTGACTGCCATTATTCAACAGGCAATTTTTATACCCGCCGTCGCATTACATTGTTGTACTCTATGTTGGATTATATGGGCATTGAGCCCGGCAGAACCCACCTGGAGTGGGTTTCGGCAGCTGAAGGTGCTAAATTTGCACACACCATGACTATGTTTGTTGAGCAAGTCAGTATGCTAGGCAAAAATGAGCGTATAGCGGATTGGAGGGTGAAGAATGCTTCAAGAAATGATACGCACTGCTAAAGAGCATCTGCAAAATGGCAGTATCGCACGTGTTTTAGGCTGGCGTCGCGGCGATTTTGCCACCCTTACTGAACCTGCTGTTTTCGCTACTCCAGACGAGGTTGACAACCTCGTTTATGATAAGTTTTGTGCCGCAAATTTGAGCAAGTATTTGATTGAGCTGTCTAAGTTGGATGGCGTAACGCTGGCATTTCTGCGTCCTTGTGATACTTATAGTTTTAATCAACTTGTAAAAGAGCGGCAAATAGTTCGTGATAAGGTGCATGTCATTGGTGTGCCTTGTGATGGCTGTGTTACTGTTGATGAGTTGGAAGAAGGCGAGATGTTTGAAAAATGCGCTGTGTGTTCCAAGACTGAACATGCTGTGTATGATGATATAATTAACCAAGAGATGACCCGCGAGAGCAAAGACCGATTTTGCGGCGTTGTGGAACTCGAAGCGTTAACAGATAATGAAAAATATTCTTTTTGGCAAAGAGAGCTTGGCCGTTGTATCCGCTGTAATGCTTGCCGCAATGTATGCTCCGTTTGCCATTGCAAAAATTGTGTATTTGACAATAACGAGTATGATACAAAGCAACGTGCAAATGCTGACAGCTTTGAGGAACAGATGTTTCACATCATCCGCGCATACCACGTTGCCGGGCGTTGCACGGATTGCGGGCAATGCAGCCGTGTTTGCCCGCAAAAAATTAAGTTGCATTTGCTCAACCGAAAGTTTATCAAGGACATCAACGAATTCTATGGCGAGTATCAAGCAGGTGCTGATGCCGAATCTACAGGCCCTCTGACAAGTTTTGACATCAGCAATGACAGGGAGGTGCGGACTTGATGTATAAAATTGCTGTAAGTATGCTCCCGCGACTGTTTGAACGTATTGCAGCGCAATATCAACTGTATCTGCCCGTGAAAGACTCTGATGTGACAAATTTCGCGGCTTGGGATGCGGATTGCACGGTGGATTTTGATGTGTTAAAGACCGCAAATACACCAAAACACCTGTTTTTGCCACAAGTTGAGGAATTATATACTGCCAGCATTACCGGCAGTGAAATCAGCGTGCAGTCTGCTTCGTTAGAGCAGTCTCCTTTCGTAATTTTTGGTGTACGTGCATGTGATGCAACCTCACTTGAAATTCTTGACATTGTATATCTTGACGAGCCTGTGGACAAGTTTTACGAAGCACGCCGCGCTGCTGGCGTGATTGTTGCGCTTGCTTGCTCTAACCCCCGCCCTGCCTGTTTTTGTAATGCTTTTGGCATTGATGCCGCAAGCCCTAATGCAGATGTCGCTACATGGCTGATAGATGATGACCTGTTCTGGTCTCCACTTACTGCTAAGGGAACTGAATTAACTGACTGTATTATTGATTTACTTGAAACTACTGATGATAGGGATGTTAGCTTACAACAGGCTGCGATTCATAAAGCGATTGCCGAATTGCCTTATAGCAGCATGAGCATTCGGCGAGATAGCGCAGATGATTTACTGGATGTATTCAACTCATCATTGTGGGATAGTGTGTCTGCGGCTTGTATCTCGTGCTCCAGCTGCACGTTCATCTGTCCGACATGCCAATGCTATGACATTACGGATTTTGATACCGGCAGCTGCATTCACAAATTCCGCTGCTGGGACAGCTGTATGAATTCTGATTTTACTCAAATGGCACATGGCAACCCGCGCAAAACCCGAAAAGAGCGATTTCGTCAGCGTTTTATGCACAAATTGGTGTATCACCCCGATAATAACAACGGACAGTATTCATGTGTTGGTTGTGGACGTTGCGTAAATCAATGCCCTGCCGGTCTTCATATCATCAAAGTAATCAAGGAAATGGAGGTGTGTGGTCATGTGCAATCCTGATTTATTGATTCCAACAGTTGGTATTATCACAGATATTACTAATGAAACACATGACGTCAAAACCTTCCGTGTTGTCACTACTAAAGGTGTCAAGGCTTTCGACCACATGCCCGGACAATGCGCCATGCTTGGTGTACCCGGCATTGGTGAGGCAATGTTTAGCATCGCTTCTCCGCCAACTGTTACTGAATACATGGAATTTAGTATCAAGCGGTGCGGCGTGCTGACCGATTATCTGCATACTCTCGCTGAAGGTTCGCATGTCACAATCCGCGGCCCATACGGTAACTTCTTCCCTGTCGAAAAAGATTTCAAAGGTCGCGACGTACTGTTTGTAGCCGGCGGCATCGGTCTTGCGCCTGTTCGCTCAGCTATCAAATATGTGTTTGACAACCGTGAGAATTATGGGAAAATAGACATATTATACGGCGCACGCTCTGCTGATGACTTGGTCTTTAAAGAAGAAGTGCTTGAACGCTGGATGAAACAACCAAAT
>Ga0123355_10015360_pt1 | contig 12025 bp, 7 predicted proteins | sample TergutEmb28metaG_3_FD_89872 | JGI IMG/M metagenome (GOLD analysis project Ga0123355, IMG submission 89872) | Embiratermes neotenicus P1 segment gut microbial communities from Petit-Saut dam, French Guiana - Emb289 P1 | ecosystem: Host-associated > Arthropoda: Insects > Digestive system > Gut ... | reverse complement strand
TTGGCAGACATGTTTTTTTTTTTTTGGGGGGGGGGGGGTAACATTATTTAGGGTCTCCCTGCATTTGGGTTTCTTTGAAATTTAATTATAACAATAAAGAAAAAATTTTGGATTAAAAAAAACGTTCCCAAAAATGGACGAAAGCTATAAACAAGGTAACCCCCCCCCCCCCTACAAAAAAAAAACATGTCTGCCAAGGGAAAATGTATTTATCCATCTAAGATGACCCCCAGATATAAAAGTCTGCTAAAATATATTTTACTGTGAGTTGCATGCACTTTATACACAAAGCATGTCAGATTCTATCTACCTTTACCCATCAGTGTCACTGTCTCCATCTTCACAGTCAACACTTCCATCTTCCTCACACTCACTCCTAACATTCCTAACCTCTTCATTGTCATTCCACAACATATCGTCAGTCACATTCACTGCACTGGATATACAGCAATTCTTGAAACCCTTCACAATCATTTCTAGTGAGATGCATTGCCATGCCTTTATGATTCACACTGACTAAATAATACATTCAAATTTCTTGGTTTATAAACTTACTACAAACCATGAATATTCATAGTTTTCTCCACAGACAGTGTTTGATTGATTGATCAATTGATTTACATTTGGGTTCGGGGCCTCTCAGCGCTGATGCACCTACGCTTTGATTAGGATGGGCCCTTCGTGCCCCATATCGAATCATGGGAGCCCTGTAACCTTACTATAGTTCCAGATGGCCCCCAAGCCTAAACTACAGATAGTGTTAGTGGTGCTAAGAATTTCAACACGTGTGTTCTAGATTTTTATGTCGTGTGGTCTGACAGCACTCAGCCTATGGCTCTTTGTATGGTTTTTAATTTGTAGATTGGTCTAGGTTCTATTTTTGAGCCTTGCAGTTAATTTGTAATTCTTCAGTAGCCATTTTTGTGTTACTACCCTTGGACTAGACCTGTTGTCAGGTGCCTGTCCACACAAGTTACTGTTTCTGTGGTGCTCAGTGACTGAGAATATCTCAACCTAACAGGTTCACTAGGTTAGATGCATCACTTCCTGAAAATGGGAACAATCAGCTCCTGAAACATGATTCTTCTTTAAAAAATTAGATGATAGACAAAGTCCCAAAAAAAGAAGACTGTCAGTTAACTTCAGTCATGCTCTGTTCTCTCTTTTGGATTTCTTGACACTTGAAGATGGGACCGATAGGTTGTCCTGATATGTTGGTAACGAATTACCATTCAACACTGCATAATATCTCAGAAGACCAGAAATCTCACATGTTGATGCAGGCCTTGGATTGGCTCAACATGGTTCAGTTTTGTGAGGTTCAGTTCAGCGCTTCATACGTGAATTTAAGACAACCTCACATAATTAAGTGCCAAATTTAAGTAAAAAACCTCATCTTGCATTCGAGCAAATACAGAATGTTATATTCATATCCTCGTGATGTGTTTGTGTGCCTGTACCACCAGGTAGCTTCCACTGTTTTGAAAAAGAAATGGTAAGGGCGAATGAGGTTGGTGCAGGTGAGTCGTAGCAGAGCGTGGTTTCAATCCACGGACCTTTCTTGTATTCTCCCAATGGCATAATCTATAGAAAACCTGCAGTGCAGTGTAATATGGCATCTGCTTCTTTCAGGCCATTCTGGATTAGAAAAATCTCAGACAAGTTTTAATGTACATGGACATCACTACGAGTTTCATCTAAACACATTTTAATTACCCTACTTAATTGCATAAATATACCAAACTAAATTAAATGTACAAAATTTCCCTCCTCCTTAATCACAGGCCGTCCTTAAGTCTCTACATAGCTGATATATGGATCCATGGCATTTCTACTTATCCTGCACTGTCTGATAAATGTAGAATATCTGATCAGAAGCTGATGTATTTTATCAACATTCACAATGACAATTCCCAATAATGTCCTCTACATATGGGTCTAATCTTCAGAGAAGAAAGCTGGATAAAATTTTGTGTTTAGTTGACAACAGCCATATGCTGCAATAATAACTTCTGTTAGTCTTACAAACCTTCTTATAAAGAAAGGTACAGTAATGGAATCCCTCCACTGATGAAGCAATTCTTCCTTATTCCAAATACAATTAACAAATGCAGAATGTAACAAAAAATTGTATCTACTCATCAACCCCCTTACTTACAGACATGTCATGGAAGCTAAAACTGACACACAACATCATACGTGTAAATACATGCCAAACACACCAATGCTAAACAATAACATCACAGCATGCCCAAACTCAATTCAACAAAGCTCCCACTTACTTGATGTATGTTTCAGGCTGAATAACACTTCTGACTTTGGTTAGTACATTAATGAACTCATCTACCGTACCACCAAGCCACACGAAACAGGCTTCCTGTGAGTGTCCTCGTTTCTGTTTCTTTGCTTGCACAACTTCATACTTTTTCTTTACCACAAGGTTCCTGGAAATAAACTATTTATTTTATTTTGTGAACAATGAAATTTTCTTTAAGAGGTACATCCTGATGTACACATTTGTTGTATTGTATCAAAATACACACCAATAAATGCACTCATATTACTAAATCACCACCTTATTAATTCTATTCATAACTCCAACATGATTCAACACTTACAGGGTCATCTTCAGGTAGTATAATTGACACATTCTAGCATCATGGGTGCATAAAATGAATCACCAGTTGTAAAAGCCAATTTAGTGTGTAGCGCATACTTTGTTAAGCAGCAGATGTAATACCCACGCTGCTAGAATGTAACAATTATACTACACGCAGATGACCCTTTAAAGGCTGAAACATTTTGGAGTTAAGTATAGTGTTAATAAAGCAGTGGTTTAATAATATATGAGTGTATTTGTCAGTGCTTATTTTGATATAGTGATAGTAGTACATGGACATGAAGAAGATCAGTAGCATTCCTTGAAAATGCTGCAGGTGTAAATGTGTGAATGAATTATGTCTTCTCCACAGTCATCCCATGTCAAATTTTAAAAACATTTATTCAATGGTTTAGTTACTAACACTGTCACAGGCAAATATGACATGAAGTATATTTGCGCAAGAACATTGAATATAAAGTTTTATATATGTCAGGTCAACAATTCTGAAATTATATAATGACACAGCAAAACAAGTGTCTTTTACCTTAAAATCTGTAATATGTACCAAAAAAGTATGTTGACCATAACTTCTTTTTTTTTCTCCCCCTCTGTAACTAATGTATGAAACATTTTCCAGTGAAATGCATATTCAAAGAGCTCAGACAAGAGAAAAACACAGAAACAAGACAAGAGAAAAACACAGAAACACAAGTACGTCTTCATCTAAAGACTCTGTAACTTTTTGAGCACTTTTAACCCAAACCAAGTTTACACGATCCCTCTTAGTGAAAGTCTCCTACATTAAACGTTAAAAGATCTGTCAAATGGTTTAGGAGCTTATATTAGGTTACAAACACATGAATAGACGCAGACAGGGCCTCTGGATATGGCATTGTCTTTAAAATAATATGTGAATATAATGCACTACCTAAATAACAAAAAGGCAAAAGCAATTTTTCTTAGAGCTTCATGAAAAACTTGTTTTGATCGTAGATTTAATGTTCTGTGACTGAACTTAAAAAACTGAACTCGAAACACCATCAAACTTGTTTAAATTTTGCAGACAGTTCAAATTATGAACTCTTCTCACATCAAACTTGAATTCCATACATGATCCCTTCATTAATGACATCTAAGCAGGAAAAATAATAAACCATTTAAGATCTTATCATTTACATGAACCAAAATCACCTAGATGGGAGGCTAGACAAGTAGTATAGTTGGCCAGTGAGGAAACCAAGAAATGGACCATGAGATGCTAAATAAACAAAACACTCTATGGTTCACTTTTATCAATATATTCCATGTGTTTACATGAGGTCACTATGCTATAAGAGTATGAACTTTCTAACTATCAAATCAGAATTTAATATGAAACTTAACTTTCAACAAATTAGGTCCACATTTCCATGAATAAAAGTAAAGATTTTGCACATTACCCCTTCAAAATAATGAAAGCTCAGCTATTACTAATAAATTTATGTCATACCTTACTCTAAACTATTCTTGTTATTAATGGCGATCTCACCCATAATAAAACTCTCAACCTATCAAACATCCATCCTCTAATTCGAAACAGTTTTTGACACTTGTCCATTGCCATCAATCAGTCTGGTACAGTAGATGCAGGATTGTTACACAAAAAACTTCAAATTTTTCACAGCCATCTGGAAATAATTCTAATGGTCTAACAAACAAATTCAAGTCCTTAAGAAAACATAAAGCATAAAATGTCCAATGCTTTCACAAGAACTTATTCAAAGATCAATTTATTCATGTTTTTAGAAACAATTAAAAAAAACTGAGAAATCCCAACTTACAGGAATTAATAATGGACAGTATTTAAAATTTAATTTGATTACATTTAAAACACTCTTGCACTCACACATTTCTCATGAATCAGTGCATACAGTATAACCTACTACATCATTTTTTTCTGGTAGTGCAACATTCCAAGTTGGGCATAGGCTGCCTCATTGTTTAGGTTTCTAGATCAAACATAGTTAGATATGCACACCCAGCAGTACTAGTCGGAACAGGTGACCAACCCACTGCAGAGGTTGCCACCTACATCACACACAACAAACACAACAGATAAAAATCTATGCCCTCAGTGGGTAATTAAGTGACTGCAGGCTTATGCCTTAGACTGCAGGGCCACTGGGATTGGTGTATCACATCATTACTGCAAATAAATACCCAGCAGGGAAGCAAAATGAAAAACTGGAAAATTCAAAGCTTATAATTCTGATTCTCCATACTTCATATTAATGAGGTTTGACTGCGCATATATTAAAACCATTTATTACTTTAATGCCTATGGGTTTTTTTCTACACACCAGGCTTAACGTTCAAAATTATTTCCGTCCACTCACTGCATCTGCATTTTGTAGAGTTCAAAGAATAAACAGAGAAAGTATCTCTATTCAGAACTAATTTATTGCCTTTTATTACTTTGCATGTTTAATGTTCAAAACTCTATATTCTGCACCCAGAATGCATTTATGTGTTTTACGGTTTTTAGTTCTGAAAGGCAGTGAGTTTACGCAAGGTATAAACTAAATGTTTATATATAATTCAAGTTATTCTTAGTCTTTAAAAGGCAATGCAATATTTGGGATTTTCATGGTAATGAAAATGCAACTTAAGTCTTCTGGGATGCATGACAATCCAAAGACAGCAATCTTCAAAAAAAACATTAGTTCATTTTCTTTAAGCACATTAATCACATTCTATTACTCTTATACTGGAATCTATCTAGTCACTGTTATCATCATTACTCATCTGTTACAATCATCAATTACACTGTCAGTCCTGAAGGACTATTGTACAAACTACCTCACCAGCATTACTTTCCAATAATTTTATTGCCTTCAACACACTAATTCCTTTTAATCTATCACTATGTAACTGCAGTCAACTAATTACATAACAAGTAGGTCTGTTCCAATAAACCTATTCACAATTTATTTAAAGATTTCAAAGTTAAAGCCCCACATTAATCAAACACTATCCGTATTGGTAAAACACATCCATTTTCCAACTGATGGCTTTCATCCAATGATGTTTCATAGCAGAAACATACTCATGTCATCTGAATGAGCACATATCCAATAGGTCATTAAGCTGAGGGCACTGACATAACCTTTACATACCTCATAATATAGTTGACAATAATGCTGACTACTTTAAATGCAACTCCTTGCTAAATGTATTTTAACCTCTTAACCTCAAGTGGCAAAAATCCTACTCCATAACGTGTTTAAAATTACAGATCAAAGAGTAGTACAATTTTAAAACATAAAAGCACAGTAGTGACCCACCTCATTTTTGGATTTTCTAAAATCTCAATTTCTCTTTTGATTTCCTCTCGTCGGATCTGAAGTTCCATAATTTTCAAAGCATTATTATCATCTATTTCGTCTGTATCAGCTTCTTCTTTTGCAACCTGCATCTTATGTTCAATCTCCCTTGTCTCCTCCAGTAATAAACGAATATGCTGCCCAGTCTCATGAGGTAATGCTCCTGATTGCATATCATAGTACCTGCAGAATTTAAAGAAATCATATTTATTTTAATGTTCTGCCCCATAGAATGTTAATACAAATCATTCATTTATCCATAAAGTCATCAAAGAACACCTTGTACAAAAACAAGGATATCATCATCATCATCATCATCTCCTTTATGCAGGGTATTTATACTTTCATTTCTGAGACAAACCGTGTCCCTAGGGAATACAGTGTTGCAGCTATTCTGTTGTTACTATTCATGGTGCTTATATCGTTAGTTTCAGTGTTGAATCTATTGTAATTTTACATTAGTTATTATTATTATTATTATTATTATTATTATTATTATTATTATTATTATTATTATTATTATAAGGAATTCATACAATTTTTAATCACACATATCAGGTTCAGGGTTTTGTTCTGTTTTAAAACATAAAAATTACCATAAGACTTTACCATGGAATAATGCTGGTCAGACTCAAAATTTAGTAAAATCTACCTCGTATAATATCTTGGTGCAAGTGAGTCACACCCTGATTGCCATGGAAACTATTGCCACCAAGCGTTCTTCATTAAAAATGCCATCTTAGCAAAGAAATTGTTTTTATAATTGAAACAGACTGTGTTCACTGTTAAGTATGGGCTGATGCTGAAGAGGGAGTTGAGCATCAAGTATATCAACAGATGGCAGCACTATGACAGATGAAATTAACAGAATTAAAAAATGGGCAATGAAAGATGTCACAGAGTAGTGTGTGAATATTATGGCAGTCTGTCAAATGACAGGCAAGTGGCTTGCAGATACAAAAATGTTTTTATTCTGAACAACTCTGGCATGATACAAATTGCAGTACACAATTTAAAACACTCCAACAAGAAAAATGGCCCTTGAAATTGTAACAGTTCAACTCTCAAGTGAATTTGGCAAATATGGTGTAAGAAGTACATTACAAATGCTTATGTTTCCCATGTGGTGGAAAGTATGGTAAATTTGAAATACATTAGCAAACACAAATTACATCTTTTATGATGTATGACCCTCTCTGAATATTGTGTATTCAGCTTTCTCAATTTATTTGTATAATCTGTCTTGGGGAAACTTACAACTGTAGACGAGCTTCAAGATGCATAAGTAGCCAATCCTGGTTTTCATCATCACAATCCCATGGCCGCCACAGATGAATGTAAAAGAACCTGCAACAGAAAAACTACAGTGTATAATACTCCAATATCTTGACATTGTTACATAAAAAGCACAATAGGAATATCACTGACATTAAAGCAGCCTCAATCAAAATAGCAATAAAAATAACATACTGAGCAAGCATATTACCAATTCAAAATCACAAAAGGCCTATGTACAGATTCAAATGGATATGTATGGTTTACTGAAACCATACCACAATTACTCACTTCTTGTTATTACATAAAATTAAGGCTGCATTGTAAGAGAAAATTTAGTCTGAAATTGATTAAACTCTGTGTTTCGATTTCTATTGCAGATGCCCGTGCTTACCTGAGCTGGTCTAGGCAATTTGCTGTGCCATAAATATCAAGCACTTCATTTTCCTGTATCTTTGTGGGATAAAGGCTTGTTAAGGGAACTTTATGTTGTTCTGCCAGACTGATATCATCTTGTACTGCCAGAATTTCCACAACAGCTTGTAATTCTTGGAAAATGACATACTTCACCTAAAAATGAACAGAAATGTTGTAACCATACAACATGACATTTACTCTTTTTCATATGTTGACCAATATGTCCTCCATAAGGCAAACTGCTCTCTGCTGCAGGGTAGAAGTTAGTAAACAAGTACTATTTCCTCTTGCTGCAGTCAGCTGTTGACCAAATATTGCCATGATCATTTACTGCATGAATCTTAAACAACCTGGTGCTGCAACCTGCTGATTATTTTTAACACAAGTTTTCTGCATCAGATGTTGACATATGACTGACATATTTTTCTTTGTTTCTGTGGTAGGATGTTGACCAAATGCTGCACTGATCACTTCAGTGTCTTGAAAGGTCATGGTACCAACTCCTACATATTTTTATAACTTTTTGTAAAAATAAGCATTAATTGGCAGTAAAATGTCTAAAACATCACAGTTTCAAGGACTGTACAACATTACAACCACAAAGTGTTAATACATTTCCTCTTACCAGCAAACAAACTCTGATTACTGTCATACATTGCAGAATGAATTAAAAACAAAAGTTAAAAAATCAGACACAATCAAGACACTTTCATGGCATACTAAAATGCTAACTTTCACAGAATGTCAGAAATTGTTTCATGCAGTATATAAAAGTAAGTTGCTTGAGGCATCATTAACAGATTACCTCTAATTGTACTCTTCTGGCTTTAGAGACCAGTTGCAAGATTTGCAATTACTGTAAATACTTATGAAAATAAAATTTCATTTATTCAGTTACTAGGCTAAGTAAAATATCTTACAAAATAGGATATCTGTAAATAGCCATAACAAACAAGAAGACAGTTTTACTTCATAAATTAAGTAATCATTTTTAGCACTCTTGACAATGGACTTAATGCACATTTGAAAGGACTCTTTTTTTTAAATTACATCACACATCACTGCACACATTCAGGCCATTTTGCATAACAGCAGGCAGTGCAGCAAACACTGCCATTTCAATTGTCTGTGAGTGGGGGTCCATGAATTTTAATTCACTGCATCACAGTTATTATTAGACTTTCTACTCATCTAAAGAGGGTGTTTGAAATGGATTCCTTCAGTTCACAGACATGCATCACATCTAACACATAAGTTGGTAACTGCACATCATTCTACTGGCAAAACTGAAAGCATTACATTCTGAATGCTTTATCTCAGATCATCCTCAATGCGAGGATTATTTCTATACAGTTTATCATTTAACAGGCTCACCATGTAAACATTACATGGCAAATGAAGGGCCACAATTTCCTATTACTAATCTTTCACCACAGATACTCTGCACACATTCGATAGTTGTTTGTAGTGACCTATAGCAATGTCTTTTTTAAATAAAGAACAGATTCTCTTGTAACTGGAAAGCTGTTCAAGAAATGATGGTGGAATTAGAAAATAAATGGCCCAATAACCTTAGTTTCACTCGGAGTACAACACACACCAACCTTAACTTCATGTAATGGCACTGTACAGATTGACATGAGATTGATACACATCATTCTAAGGGTCTGCATATCCACTGTGCAGAAATCAACCATCATCACTAAAAGAATGAGTGCAAGATCTAGTTCTCCAGCAGGTACCAGTTCACAAAATTCAGTCTTGCTTCACAGACTGTGTTGTAAAGTCTGTGAACTACAGCTGTCTTAAGAAAGATACAAATGTTTTTATTTTGTGCAAGCTGAGCCAGTTATTTTCTCAGAGATGTTTCCAATCCAGTATCATTTCTGGCCAGTTTCTCCTCAGTTAGCATATCTTCAGCATGTTCTCTTACTGGCTAGAATGAAACAAGTTGCTCAGTACCTTGTCATGCAATTGTAAATTGTTGTCATGTTTGGAAAAGGCACATGATAAAACTTGATGTTCGAATTTACAGCCTTTCTTGTAGGAATTGTGTTGAGCACAAATAACATACAAAAACACACATTGCTTCAATGGAATCTGCATACAAACTGCAGACAACTGTTAACATCCTCACAACATCTGTGATAAGCAACTTGGTATTAGCAGTGGGTAGGCATGGTGTATAATACATGCAAACCAATGGATAGTGACTAGCAACTGTGAGTACTTACAATAATTATCCTATACATAAAGAAAGCTGTCAAATTAATAAAACACAGACTGAAAACAATAGCAACAGTTCCATATTCATTACACAGAAAGGACTGTGTTAAAACATATCACTGAAACCCATGGTAGAGTTTGTTAAAAAAAAAAAAAGTTTAACACATTCACAATTCACAGTGGTGTGTTTCATCACTGATTTCAATTAAGCACTATAGGAATGTCCAAGAAAATCAAGGTTTATAACTCACAAGAATAAATGTGTCACTTATATACTAAACCACATATATACCAAAAGAAATACACAGTGAACACTTCCAACTAAAAATAAATGTTATTAATGCAAAAAAAAAAAAATCCATACCATTACAATCACAAGTGTAGGAAACTGTATCTTAAATTCATCACACTTCTGTCGTGAAATTTTCCAAACTGCCTGCCAACCTACAGGTTCTAATAAGTTTTCAATATAATAATACCATTCATCTTGAATTCTACACACTGGTACATGACCGCTTACGCCCAAGATATCTTTATACTCGGACAGTCTTTCTTGGAATGATTTTTCAAATGTAATAATGTCTAGAGACATGTCTGAAATACAAACAGAAGAAAGGAAATTAACTCAAGAGTAGTGTCAGAAGAAAATGTCACTCCATTAAAATACACTCCCATAATAAGTTGAAAAACTTATATACAGTGTAATAATAGATTTGCAAGGAGAACGAACAAAAACATGGAAACCCAACAGCAACAATATATCACGGTTAAACGTAAGACTACAGGATATAATTCTGTAAACATCTATATATATTTAAATGCATGTAATGCAGCGAAAAAATGTAATATTTGTAAATCTGTAGTGTTTCAAAAGTAATACCTTGTAGTACCATAAAGTACTGACAAAATCAAATCTACATTATCATTACGTCAAAATAATAATATCCCAAAAATAACAGACACTACATACAGAACTTATTAAAACGCTGTTAAAGATTTTAACAGATTTTATTGCAATTAATATTTTATAATACAATGGATAAAAATACACTAAGATTGGAAAAATACTTTTATATTGGTAACCTGTATCTCCCTCAAGATGATCCAGTAAAGATTCATACATGAAGGAGGTTAAGTCTGGAGTTGTAACATTACAGATAGGTTAATGTAAGTTGCCTTCATGGTGTACTCTTTCCTTCCTATGCTTGAACACGTCTGAAATTGACGTGTTTATTTCAAAGTATTCAAATAATGAAGGACGAGAAAACTTTATTCATAATACTTACTGATCAACACAGTTTAAGTATCTGTTCAAATTCAGTTTCACTTACAAACAAAATTTAAGACATATTACATAACCCAACAACAACGTCCAAATCGAACATTTGGCGCCGTATCAAGTCACCACAGACTGCGAGATCCAACGGACACATGTCACCAAACCAGTTGTCACACGAAAAGGCTTCAGCATAGATTAACTCACATATAGATAAATAAACATGTTTCCACGGTTAGTATATAATTTTGTTTATACCCAACTGAATAGCATGACATTATCAGGATGTCATAATAAAGCTAACAAGACATGACCCTCCTTAAAATAATTTAGCTGTTAAAACTGGTATTTATTGTCATAAGGTTTGTCATCCCCGTTGTGTTTACAACAAATATTGGAGTGTGTGATATGCTTGTCTAACACAACTATATAGTATTTATTGGTTTGAAAACTATAGACAACCATGAGAATAAAAAATCATTTTTCTATGTTGTAACTGTTGGGTTAGTTTTTTTAATCTATCGAAAGAGACTATTACCGTCATCTGCAGGGTCAGGAAATCTAACAAGTAAGATATAGTGCTGCATATTTTGACGTTTCTGGCAGAAATTGCATAAAGAAAAACTTCATAATTTATACCATTTACGAAATATGGATCAATTACGCAACTCTCCTTGGAATGCTGAACCCCCAAACATTAAGGCACGATGCTTCTGCGAAACACTGGTAACTATTTCTACACGGTATTGGGTCCCACAAAAAAAAAAAAAAAAAAAAAAAAAGGGGATAGAAAAAAGGGGCTTAAAAAAGGGGGTAACAAATTTTTTTTTTGACAAAAAATACTATTGTTATTAAATCAAAAATATT
>Ga0123355_10015359_pt1 | contig 12025 bp, 11 predicted proteins | sample TergutEmb28metaG_3_FD_89872 | JGI IMG/M metagenome (GOLD analysis project Ga0123355, IMG submission 89872) | Embiratermes neotenicus P1 segment gut microbial communities from Petit-Saut dam, French Guiana - Emb289 P1 | ecosystem: Host-associated > Arthropoda: Insects > Digestive system > Gut ... | reverse complement strand
GTCGGCTGTCCGCGACTGCTTATTCAATTTATTCGCAGCTGCCCTCCTTATCGGAGGCCGTTCCTCTATCCGCAACCTGAGGACGCGCCATGCCGTGGTGACAGGGACCCACTACATAGTCTAGTTGTGCTATGTTTAACATATGCTTGAAGCTCAAATGAATCTTCTGCCTCTGCCCCACAGACAAAACAGTCTATCACAAGAGTGGAACCCAGGGTCAGACATCACAGGTCACAATGGCAACCACAATGTGACTCAATCACATACAACTTACTGTATTGTTGTATTGCTGCACTACTATAACTTCATCCCCCACCACTTTTCCATGACCTTGTGGCAAACAGTATCCCTTCAATCAGGCTACAGACATTCACATGAAAATATGTGACATATATAATTCATATACTTCACAGAAACGGGCAAAATTTGTCCACTTGGTAACATCTCATCCACTGCTGTTAGCCACTCCAGAACTCAATGTGCTCCAACATACATCAACTGCCCCAAATGACTGATTACTTTCCTAGATTCATGAGCCTAATATCCCCCTAGGGAATGCTTCTGACCACAGCATTGTTAAACAAAAATCTCTTGGTTTAAACCAGGAAATCCCACATGGAATTTTGTCCTCTCCTCCCCCAACACCTGTGGCCATCAGTTTTACAGCTACCTAGTAGTTTTTAATACAGACAGACTGGGGGAGGGGGAGATATTGGCACTCAATGACTTCTCAGGACCAAACACACCCATTCTCACACAAAGGTTGGGAACCCATGGTTTAACCCCACCTCCACACTAACTCTTCCTGGAACTCATAAGCACACAATATAAAAAGAAACTCCAAGGTGTTGGTTAAAAAAATCAGTGAGTATTTCACTAGAATAATAAATGTTTCCATAAATAAAAATGTAGCCATCTGCTTGTTAATATGTTGAGTTTATTCAAGAGTTCATACATGAAGAAAAGGAAACCTGAAGAGTGGAAAGAATTCAACCCTTTTATTGGCAGCAGGGCACTTAAATTTTACCCATATTCTGGCAAACTTTTTAAAGAATATAAGTCAAAAATGCAGGTAGTATAAAATAATTTTTTACATCAAAGCAAATAATACTTCATGACAGCTTTCTAGAACAAGTATTAGGATATACGTCTGGAATCATATTACATTTCTGCATGCCGTTCAGTAATTTTTTGTGTGATATTCGTCAAAACATGTCATTTTGCAAAGTGGCAAACCATATGTTGAACATACAAATCTGGTGTCTTTTCTGCGTTTATGTGGTGAACAAACTCTACTCCTTCTCACACCGCACATTTATTTTTTCACGTGATGGAACATGAATTATTTTATGTTTCTTGAGTCTAACCTGTGGATCTCACTTAGATCCTTCAACAGCGGTCTTTCGCATGGCGGTGCTGTCAGTGCTGTTGATGGCAACGCTAGTGATTCATTGTCTGTGCTATCTTTCTCATGTTTTCTTTCTTCTGGCACTGTCATTTTCTGAAGAGTCACACATTAAGACCTTGAAAGCATAACCTTTATCCCTTTGATTTTGATTTGTGCTGCATTTTTTGAACAATATGAAACTGTTTAGGGCAGCCATGTGTAGCATAAAAGAACACATATTAAAATGTCCACATCACAGTTTTCCTGCAGCATGGGTAATAGTGGAAAATTTGGTCTGCCCTACCCAAACCTCACATAAATTTGTTATAGTCTTGAATTATTTCTGGCTTGTTCACCGTTCCACCCTTTCCATTCTTTTCTGTCTCCACAAACTCCGCTGTGTGTAGTGTTGAAATAAAATTTACATCCCTTGTATCTTGCCATAAGTATACCAGAACTTGGCCTTTATGACAGTAAGTGGATTGTCCTTCCTTCAGGTATTTTATTTTCTCCTTTTTTTCCTTAGTAACTCTGCTGGTGAGATGCAATGTACCACAGATGTGCATGTTTCTTTTTTCAACAGCATTTCACTCTATTCAACACTGACGTAGTAATTTTCCTGGTACTGTACAAGTGGTATCCTTTTTGGAGCAAATGTGCACCAAAAAGTTTTAAACCCAGATTTTTACTGATTGTGGTTTGAAAGTATACACTTCCATATTACATGTGTAGATACTCTTGGACTCAGAAACCAGGTAGGCTTTGATACCATACCTGTCAGGTTTATTGGGCATACGTACTTTGAAAATGAGCCAGTCCCTCCAAGCAATCATGGCCTCATCTATCATTTTTAAGTTCATCAGGATTACCAAGAGTGATACAAAGTATAAAAAGGGTTCCTAGTGGTATAAAGATTGGTAAAGAACAAGTGAATGTATTAGCATATGCAGATGACATTGTATTAATTGTTAACCCTTTAACGCCAAACGACTTATATATACATCGCGCAGTGAGCCCTTTAAATAGCCGAACGACTTATATATACGTCACAAACTGTGTGTCGAAGTTTGGAGCAATTTTGTTCACTCCTATTCAGTTGACTGCTGTGGCTTGCAATGCTTCAGGACCCTTGAAGGTCAGGCTTTCATACAGGAGCCAGAATGTACCCCCCTCCACCTCCTAAACCCCTCCACAAACACCAATATATATATCAACACTTCACTAACTGTGCATTTTTCCCAGCTGACTAATACGGTTCTGACACTGCTTGCTATGGTTATCGCTTGCTCTGGAGTTCACTGTGGGTTGAATTATCAACAATGGCCTATGAAGCAAAAACTCTTTCTTGAGCAGAAAGGTTGTCAGTGGCATACTGTACCCATATAATTCAAAGGTAATGCTGAAAAATCGGTGATACCCACAAATACCGATGTTTACAGCTAAAGGAGGGCCCACAGATGTGCCTCTTATAGTGCTGGGGTAATATGTAGGGGTTGTGGGGAAGTATCATGAATCACACTGCCGTCAGTCTACTAAAAATGTCTTGGGCACCTGCGAATACTTAGAATTTCATACACAGTTACATTGTAGCTTTAGATCTGTTTTGTTCTCACTGTAGAAGATGCTCATATCTAAACTGCATTAGGTTCCTAACTGTGCCCAGTCACACAGAGGAGTGTAAATAACGCAGACCATTGTAGGTGTCTATTGCAATGGCCGGGAAAAAAATAAAATTTTATGAGAAAGCCATCAGTGAAATTCTGGTTGCTGATACCAACTCTCAATCAGGTTCTGAGGCCAGCGATTTTGAAAACTATTTGGAGGAGGAAGGAGAGGATCCACAACAACAACAACAACAACAACAACAACAGCAACAACAACAACAACAGCAAGCCTCAGCAGAAGTTGAAACACAGGCTGCAACAAGTGGCGGATTACCAACCTGGGGACTGCCTCAAGGAAGGAACACAAAAATTCATCCTTTTGTCGGTCCAGCAAAAGGTGTGAAGACAAGTGAGGCTCCACACATCAACAAAGACAGCTCACCACTGTCTGTTGATGATGTTGTTTTTCACAGAAATTTTTCATCTGCTAGTTGAACAGGCCGTGTACTACCAGCAACACTTAGACAGACAAGCCAGACCTAGCCACTGGCTGCCTGACATTACATTCCCAGACATGATGACTTTCGTTGCCTTAGTTCTGCAGATGGGACATGAATTGAAAGACACACTACATGGCTAATGGTCAAGACTTAGACAGCTAAACAATCAGTTTTACGGTGAGACCATGACATGAGACAGATTTTTACGCATACTGCGTTTTCTGCGTTTTGCAGACAATTCACAGAGACCTTACGAAGGCGAAGAATATGACCGACTATGGAAACTAAGGACTGTCTTTGACAAGCTGAAAGAGGCTTATGCTAAATTCTATAACCCCTTGGAGCATTTGGCAGTGGATAAGGTAATTGTAAAATTCAAGGGCAGGGTTATCTTCAGGCAGTACATTCCACAGAAAAGAAAACGTTTTGGCATCAAAATTTACAAACTTTGATGAATCAGGGTATACGTATGACATGAGTGTACTTGGGTAGAGACTCACACTCCGCCACTGACAACATGACCGCAACACACAATTGTTAGACACTTGACTAGCAGAGTTGAAGGCTTGGGACACAAAATATTTATGGACAATTTCTTTTCATCTCCAAGAATTTTTGATGACTTGGACAGATGTAAAATAAACTCATGCGAAACAGTCCGGCCCAACAGAAGAGACATGCCCCATGACTTTGGACCAAAACAACTGAAACTGAAAACGGGTGATGTAAGGGTGAGGACTAGGGGAAGTTTGACCCTATTAGTTTGGAAGGACAGACAAGAAGTTTACATGCTGACTAACATGGACCCACCACCAGCAGAAGGAAATTTTTGTGACAACAGCAACTGCCCCATGAAACCTCACAACGTGGAATGGTACAACCGGCACATGGGTTATGTGTACAATTCTGATCATATGGCTAACAGCTATTCGATAAGTCGACATACCTTCTAGTGGACCACGAGATTATTTTTCCACTTTCTGGAACTAACAGTACTCAACAGTTTGATACTGTTATCTTCATGTGGGGCTAAATATGCCCACCGAGATTTCAGGCTCCTTCTGGTCAGGAATTTTAGATTGGTTGGAAGACCATGTTCGGGTGCAAAAAATGTTTTGCGACACGAGAGTCGCCATAATAAGCACTGGCCAGCGAAATCATCAACCCAACTCCGCTGCCATCTGTGTTCTTCTCGTGGCCAAAGAAAGGGCACAATGTATAAATGCGCCAGATGTGATGTGGGCCTGTGTGTGGTGCCTTGTTTTGAGGAATATCACACAAAAGTAAATTTGTAAATCACCCTCTTTGTGAATAATGTGTCGTGATAAAACAGTGATCCTAGGTGCCACAAACCTTATTCAGCAGCCAGAATTATGTAATTAATGAACAATTTACACCACATTTTATATAATGCACGCGATTCATGGGACTAAATTTATTATAAAAATAGGTGAACACTGTTTTCCTGATTAACCAATTCATAAGCACAGTGAAAAATTTTATTTCATTAAATTTGAAGGAAAGTCTATAAGATATGCTATTTTTTCCTAAGAGTAAGCATTAAAATTTAAAAGTCCCAGTAAAAAATTCCAGCAGGCAGCATTGCTCAGAGGGATTTAATTCCAGCGTCAAAGGGTTAAAAATGAAATAGAAGCAAGACAACTTTTTGTAGTAACAGAAAACATTGCCACAAAGTTAGGACTACACAAAAACCAAGGAAAAACGAAATATATAATAGTGGAATGGAAAAACATTTCAAACCAAAATAAAATAGGACAATTAACAATAAAATATTATACATCTGAAAGAGATGAAAATTTTAAATATCTAGGTGTTATACTCAATGAAGATAACAATCACCAAATACATTTACAAGAAAGAATAAAAAATGCTAACAAAACATAGTACATACTATAAATTTTTTTTAGAAATAAAGATACATCTAAAAAACTAAAATTAAGACTAAAGAACACAATAATAGAGAAAACTTTAACTTATGTATCAGACACCTCGATTCTAACAAAGAAAGATAGAAAGCAAATAAACATATTTGAAAGGGAAGTGTATAGAAAAAAATTTTAGGCCCAGTATATGATAATAACAAAGAGAATTGGAGAATAATAACCAATAAAGACATTTATGCAATTGTTAAAAAAAAACCAGTATAACACAGACAATAAGGTTTAATACTTTTCATTGGTATGGGCATATACAGAGAATGGAAGAAAACAGAATTCCCATAAAAGTATTATATATGAAGTTGGCAACAACAAGGCTAAGGGGTAGACCAAGAAACAGATGGCAAGATGAAGTGAGAGAGGCTGGAAGACTAGTTGGTAGAAAAAGGTGGAAGTTAAGGGAATATAACAGAGGGGAATGGAAGAAGCTCCTGAGAACGGGAAGGAATCGTTGCATTCTGCACATGCCAATGGAATGAAATGATTGAATGTGTTCAGTCATTGCAGGTCAGGAGCTAGTAAAATAAGAACATGCATAAACGCAGTAAAATAAGTCAATGCCAGGCAGTGGGTGGAACTGCAATGATGGAAAACTACAGCATTGCCAGCAAAGGGTCAATTTATCATCACAACAGTTTCAAATTTATGAAAAAGCAAACACGTGATTTTATCTGTAGTAAGCAGACAACCTAACTACAAACATGAAAATGAGGAAAAATGCTGTGAGTGATGTTGACTGAAAAATGCTGGAATGGTTTACAGATCAGAGGAATGTTTAATTTTCCATCAGCAGCCCCATTTCAAATGTGCAAGCAGAATAGACTGCAACACACCTATGGCATAAGAATTACACAGAAAACAAGATAATGCTTCATAATTTTCAAATCATCATAACATTCTATATGTGAAAATCAGTACGCAGTCCATGTCAGAAGATTCAAATTTGGCCATATGCTGTCTGGGTGTAAGGTATGAATGCAATCGAGGTGGGTTTTTCGTTGGTATTGGTGGTCCTGTATTAATACTCCAACAATCTCATCCTGGTTTATCTTCCTGCTTACACTGCCTACAAAGATGGAAGAGACAGCACATAAAATTCAGATGCCAGGGAATCACCCAAAAGAAACAGTATAACATTCTGAACATGGCGAAATTTTGAAACCAACAATAAAACCTTTTCTTACAGGAAAGTCATATAAATGACACTGCTTCTAAAATGTAGTGAGCTTGACACTGAATATACACAGTGTGCCCAGAAAGTGATGAGACTGCATTATGATAAAAAAACAAAAACAAAAACAAAAACAAATGAATATGCAGATTCTTTTATTACAAACTTGCAATATACCGTATATTCTCGAATCTAATCCGCACTAGTTTTTGCTGATTTCTTAAAAAAAAAAAAAAAAAAACTTAGTTGGCAGTTCTAATCCGCACCTATGGGAGGACAATGGTGAAGATAAAGATGATCGTGACTGGGTGACAGATAACAATTCAGTTATGAGTGATGACCACGAGTCTGATGAATAATAAATTATAAATATTATATATGATATAATATTATAAATAATAAATAAAATAATAAATTATTGTTTTGTATTGTTCTTACGGCACATACAGCGGCTCTATCATTTTTTCAAAATCCAGCTCACGACCGTGAATCTAATCCACATCTGATTTTTTAGCTCACTGAAACTGTAAAAAGGGTGCAGATTAGATTCGAGAATATACAGTAATCACCCCCAACTCCATACAACGCTGAGATCATTCATACAGGTCCTAGAAAGAACGTTGGAAATCCTGCAATGAAACCACTTTCAGCATCTCAGTCATATCACACTGGATGTCACTAATGTTGCTGAAACACTGTCCTTTTAGGACCAGTTTCTCCTTAGTGGGGGGGGAGTCTGCTGGTGAGTAGAGGGGATGCTGAATAACACACATCAATTTGGAAGCAAGAAACTGCTTCACATTCAATAGGGAAAGAGGGTGCATTGTCATGCAACAGCAGCCAGTTTTAGTTTTGGAAATACTCATTTTTGACATGGCACATGCGTGCATGCAGACGTTTCATCAGTTCTAAACAAAATGACTGTTCACTGGGATGCCTTCAGGAACAAGCTCGAAGTGGATAATTCTGGCAGCATTGACAAAAATAATCAAAATTGCTCTGACATGCGACTTTTGTAACCTTTCTTGTGCCAGAGAGAATTCATTCAACGATATTCCATGGTGTGTCGTTTCATTTCATTTCAGGATCGAAACGAAAACACGTACTTTCATCACCAGTCATAATTCTCTGCAAAATGTCATGATATTCGTCAACAATCTCGATGAAATTGAGACAACATTCAACCTAATGCTCTCTCTGTTCAGCCCTAAAGGAGCGTGGCACAAACCTCAAACAAATCTTCGTTTTCTCCAAATCTCTTTCAAAAATTTGCCTGGCCACTTCCTTACCAACTCCAAGATATGCAGCAAGTAGCCTAGTAGTTATTCACCTGTCCAGTATCACAAGGGTGCGACTTTTCACATTTTCATGATTTGAACAGAAACTGGCCAACGTGGATGAGGATCATTCTCCAGCAATTCCCTGCCTTCTTGAAAACACACAAACCATCAGAAAACTTGTGCACAACTCATTCATCAGCATACACATTTTTCAGGTCATGGTACATTTACATGGCAGTTTCCCCTCAGTTTAAAGTTAAATTTAATCATGGCATGTTGCTCCATGTTGAATATTTTGACACACAAAACAAACACGCTTACTTTGATGGCAATGAAACGACAAATACAAATGCTACAGAAATGAGCGTGTGCTCACTGAGAACATCCTGGCAGTCAGAACCATACACTATTTTGCTAAAGTGTTAGCAGGGCACTCAGTAAAATAACCACTCATAATTTACAGGTCACACTCTGTACAGCTAATAACAAAGATGTTCAGCTCCATGGCACTCATCATAAAATGACTGTACCTCCTTGACGAAATTTATACATTTTAATTCCACACAGCCCACATGGCATAGTATAGTTTCCAGGCCGAGAAAAAATATTTTTCACTTCTCCAAAACATTCAGGCTAGCTCACAAAATATATACATAAAATATAGTCAAACACAACTTGTGTTTGACTATATTTTACCTGTATGCTTTGTGGTTCTATACAACACAATGGAGATGTCTCACCTGAAAGTTATTCAGGCTGGCTCTGAGGCCCACCCAACTTTCAATTCAACTGGAACTGTGGGCTCTTTCTCCAGGAGTATAATGGCCAGATAATGATGCTCACAATTTACCTCCATAAGTACCAAGTTCAGGATGAGTAGTGAGCTACTTTCACTCCCCCACAGGCCTTCATGACACTGTCCTTAATTTAAGGACAGAAAATACTTTCCCTTTATCTCCACTGAGCAGAGTCCCTCTTAACCCTTCAGCATTAAGTGCTCAGAATTGTTTGCCAATGTAAACATGACCTATTATGGAGTGCCAGGAACTGCTAACATACTGTATACACAGACTCACATAACTATCTCTAGAGAATATGTGAAGCAAATTGAATCTGGTGCTTTATTTGCACTGTGGATCAACGGAAAGCCAAAATGCATGTGACTAATGTCATCATATATCTGACTTCTTGGGCTTCCAAACAGTAAACTGCATAACATTCATATGTCAACAAGTTCCTTCCTTGTTCATTCACAGTCAATAATACGTTTCCTTTGTATTTGAGGCTGCAGACTTAAGAAAGCAATGATTCTTCACCATGTGAAAGGGTAATTATTATAAATCAATGGAACAGTCAGCATAGTAACTAGGCTACAGGTTGGAAGACCTGGAGTTTGAATCCCAATGGGGCAAAGAGATTTTCTCCTCTCAAACACATCAATACCAGCTTTGAGGCCTACCCAGCCCCCTTTTCAATGGATATCAGGGTTCTTTTCTGGGAGTAAGGCAGCCAGAGTGTGAAGCTAGCCACTCACCTCCATCTAGTGCTGAGGCTAAGAATGAGTGGAGCCATACCTCTACTTCCCATGTACCTTCATGATATGGACAGAGAAAACTTTACTTCTACCTAATTCTCCAAATTTAGCAAAATATCTGGTCACATAACACTGTGTGCCAACCACGAGAATAAACAGAAAGCATATTAAAAAAATGAAGGAAGAAATCTAATAAAGAACACGGTCACTGTGCAGCAGAGTGATCCTGTTCGTGCTGCAAAGTGGAGTGACGAGCGGCATGTGCCGATTATCTCAGCTTACTGTACTCCTCAGTGTGGTCATAAAGAGGGGGAACCAGAAACACATGCCTGTGTGTGTCATGACATTGGTGGTGGCGACGGTGGTGGTGGTGATAAGAAAGATCAGAAAATAATGAATTCAAGGTGCATGAAAATGCACAGAAGGCTATTCACTGCCAAAGTTATCATTTCCCTGATCATATACAAGAGAAATACAGGAAAGAAAGCTGGCTATATAAAATTCAGGACAGGTTTTATTGAGGGTTTATTGACAAATACTCTGTACAGCATACAATACTGGGTCACCTTGGTGATGGCAACACCAAAAAACACAGAAGGAATGGCATTTTAGCAGAAGAATGTCTCCCACAGCGAAGTAATCTGTTCTAAGATAGCACGTGGTCTGCAGGAACCAAGATAAGAAAAGAGAGATGTACATTACTGTAAGGACTGTGATGTTGCTCTGTATGTTGCTGTTTTCAGGTGTACCATACAAATAAATTTTACTGAGGTAATGCAAAATGCATATTTATTATCTACTGTCTACAGGGATCTATCATACCAAAAATGAGACATGCAGAATAAAAATTATGGAAGTCAGAAAAAAACACAGTTAACTGGTAACATGAGTAAAATGTAAATACAGGTGGACCCCACTGTATTCGCGGGTAATATATTCCAAGACCTACCGCAGTTACGTGAAACCGCGGATAATACTGAACACTGTATATAACATGATATTGGTGTAACATAAAATAAATACAGTAAAGTTTAATTGATAAATTATGCACAGCAAGACATTACAAACATTAAATAATGTAATAATAAAGCGTACCATACAGTACGTTGTACATTTACGGAGTACGTTCTCTCTCTCATATGTATGAAAGCAAGGGATTCTGACATTTTAGCCTAATCCTCAAGAGAAGATAGAGCAATGAAAAAATGTAGTACCTCTACTGTACAGTATCATGTATAGTTTCAAAGGATGACAGAACAATAAAACTCATGCTTTTCCAACAAAGTGCTGCATAAGCAATAAAAATCATGTTTTTTCATCCAGAAATTTAAGGCTTTTTCCACCTTCATTAACACTTTATCACATGCTATAACAGCAACTTTTGCAGTTTGCAGTGCAAAGGAAAAACTAGCACCAATTTTTTCTTTGTTCTTCAGCACTTCACAAATGGAAGATTCGTTCTTGCCACACGACCTGGCAATCTCCGCATTCGATTTTTTTTATTGCAATCACATCCAGAATTCTCACTTTCTCACTAATGGAAAGGACACCATGGCTTCTCTTTGGCTTAGAAGCACCATCAGCATCACTACTCTTATGCTTTGGGGCCATTATTACGGTAAATAAGGGCTTTCTGCACACAAACACTGCGATAAGGCTCAACTAATTCAAACAGCGAGAATGCTAGAAGCAGAATGGTGGCAAGTTTGTGGGGAAGTGTGGGTACAGGGACAAAGAAAGATGAGTCACGTACTGGGTGCATTTGGTCTGCTGGATTTCACAATGTTACGGCCCATTCTCGCTTGGCGTGCGTTTCGAAACTTATGAACCATTTATTTCTTCAATTTTCCAAATTTTTTCAGCCCACAGTAAACCGCAAATAACCGAAACCCCAGATACTGGGGTCCACTTGTACTGTTACAATCGCATCCCACATCATGCAAATAAAGCTCTGGGTGATGACTTCCCTGTACATGCTGAATAGCATTTTTTAATTAAAATCTGTTAAAAGGTGCAAACTTCAAAATTATTAAAACATGCAAGCACCTTATTTATATTAAATAAACTATTCCTTGTTAAAATATATTATAATAATATAATATATATCATATAATAAACTATTCCTTGTTAAAATATAATAAATAAATGTCACAATTTAAGAGTAAATTACAAAATGATGCAAATACCTGTGAGGAGTAATATACAGGAAATCCGGGTCCATTTTGATACTTCACAAGGAAGTCTGGAATGTCATCATCATTAAAATAACTGGGAGTTGGGGCACTGGAAGAGACACAGCTTGATCTAATACATTTTTTTTTTTTTTGGGGCAGGTTATCCATTAAATTAATACATTACATAAGGACCATGTCCACCCATGTATGTGAACATATTTATTTAATTTTGGTTTGCATCAGTCTTATATAATCCTTATTGCACATGAGCTCTAATCAAACCATTCATCAAACTATAATAATATTTATTAACTGCAGTTGGGTTGTCACCCGGTGGCAGTAGTTATTTTACATGTAAACCAAACATGAAATCGGTTACTACTAAATTTAAGTCGGGAGGGCTACATGAGAAGCATG
>Ga0123355_10015358_pt1 | contig 12026 bp, 6 predicted proteins | sample TergutEmb28metaG_3_FD_89872 | JGI IMG/M metagenome (GOLD analysis project Ga0123355, IMG submission 89872) | Embiratermes neotenicus P1 segment gut microbial communities from Petit-Saut dam, French Guiana - Emb289 P1 | ecosystem: Host-associated > Arthropoda: Insects > Digestive system > Gut ... | reverse complement strand
GGCGGACGCTTGTGAGTGCGGTAATGAACCTTCGGGTTCCGTGAAATGCGGGGAATTTCTTGACTAGCTGCAGACCAGTTAGCTTCTCAAGAAGGACTCTGCACCATGGAGTAAGTAAGTATGGCTATATCTCTACTCAGCACGTCTTCATTGTTGCTTATATTACGTGGTGCCTAACATTTGTGGGCATTCAGTATGGCACTTGCTGCATGCCACCCTTCAGGCGTCTAGCATTGTTACGTGTTCCGTAGATTTTTGGAAAATCTGTGCACTCCTGCATTACCGTATTCGACCAATCCTGAGTTAAATTAACCCAGTTAGTGGTGCCATTTTAAGATCCATTTTAATATTACCCTCCTAATAACACCTAGGTCTTCCAAATAACCCCTTCCCTATAGGTTTACCGACGAAAACTTGGTGCGAATTTCTCGCTTTCAATGCAAGCTACGTATCTTGCCAATCTCGTCACAACTCATGACGATTTTCGTCAAAATGCGATCTTTTTACTCCCTTCACCTGGATCGTCTCTATGACTGGACATGACGTCGGGTACAGGTAACCCTCGCCTTTCGAAAGGGTTGCATACCTGAAAAAATCCGCCAAAGGCAAAACCGCGACGCGCGAATTTAAGGCCTGATGGAAAAAAATGAGAGTCCAGGAACCAAAGACACACGAAACATAACAAACAGTACAAAAGAAAATGTTTCTTTGCATTTACTGGAATCAAGCCGAGGGGAGGGACGGGAAACTGAATACTTGGCGAAGAAAGGAGTGAACTGCGATTGCTTTGCCTCCTCTATACTTCCTATTTGCGTCTTTATACGGCATTATGGCAGCCTCCAACTCGTGCTTAAAATTTCAGGCCTGTCCCATCAAGGTTAAAGAACCGCTGTGCTAAGTAGTCCTGTCCTCGATTACCTTCTTATGTACTTAGTGTCACATGCAAGCTCAGCAGATACTAACCGTCCTACTCCCTTCGAGTTGTGCACGCTCATCTGCTTCTTAAATTTTTCACTCTACTCGTTACTAGCATGGAAGCTTCCCTTCTCTCCACCCCTACAGTCTGCGCAGTAGTTGTACAGCGTGGCGCAGATTCGACCGACACATTCCGGAAAGCACGTTCGCCTACTACTGCAGTAGAGGTTTAAGTCTGCACACTGATTAAGGGATGATGTCATGCCATTTGAAAATCTGTTCTACGATAACGGATCGTTGGAATATGTTGCTTGTTAACGAGCAACGACGAACATTTTCATGCAGCCTGTACGGTCGCGGGACCTCACGATTCCAGATTTCTCCCTATGCTGATATATGAAAGCATGTGTATAAAGGAATCACCACACATAATACAAAAGCTGAAGTGTTCTATTTGGACAAAAGTGTGATCATAAATCAAGAGCTCTTCACCGAGTTTTCCTTTTTATTACAATTTTGTGACTCGTTGAAGACAATCTGTTGTTGCAAATGAAGCAGACCATGTTCAAGATGTTATCTGTCAAAAGTAATGAATAAGTAATAAATCACTTGCTTTGTACTTAAAAATGGTGCATTTAATTTTATCTCTTTTCTGTTGCGTAAAATATTACTGTGTCAAAAAGTGTCAGTCAGCTCTGCACCACCCTGCATCACCATGTGGCCTCCATCACCATAGGACCACCTGACAACCCTTTCTGGGCCTCATCTTCCAACCATACACACAAAGTTCTTTCCATCTTTTTTAGGGAGGGGTCACAACCCACAGTGCACTTGTGCAATACACGAGAAATTCCACAAGGGAAAATCCCATGTGTGAAATGTATCATATTTAACACAGGAAGAGTTAGATGTGGAGGAAGCAGCCATAATGTCAGGGTAACAAAGTGTTGTCAGTCCTAACAATAAATCTTTCTGTTTAAAGTAATTTGAAATTTAACTCCTCAAATCTTCTTCTGAGACCCATGAACACTGTATGGCAACTGGACTTCAGCTGGAAGTAAAATATACAATGTAAGACCCTCACTCAGGGACCATTTGGACATCTGTAATAGATAAAATAAAATGTTACACTAACAATGAAATTCTTATTTAGAGAATCCATCAGGGGATGGCTTTTCTTACACTAAATCAAAGTTTTCACTAAATTGGGAATACATAAAATAGCACAATAAAATCATACAGTTTCCTAAAAGACTCATTCAATATAATTACATTAAAACAATTTCTTTACTAATTAAAGCGCCCTTTTCTCCGAGATAAATTCAATTGCATGATAAACATTCCTAATAAAATCACATGAAATAAACACAGTGGTTGCTCATGAATTATTTCTGGAAGAAAGACTGTATCACCAGTACTGCCGTTTTGAACAAAATCACACTACACTGAGGTATGGTTTTCTTACAATATAGGCCAGTTGCTTAACACAGGTCCTAGACCTCTTATCCAGAAAGCTTGAGATTTGAGCCGAGTTGCACTTCTAAATTACTCAACTTATGGTCCTAGTCCTAGCATGTCGGTCAGTTTGACATGATGGGGAGGAGAGGGATGGGGGAGGGAGAAACAACTTCAAATGAAGAGCAGTATATGCCAGTCAAACGAAACATGCAGCCAGTAAACTACTCCTCACTACTGCCAACCTGACAGGTTAAAATATGGTAGAATGGTAACACATAAATGCATGTTGTTGTGAATAAACCAAATTCTCAAAATAAGGGTAAAAGGCTGGGACAGGAAAAAATATTCACCAAGTATAGCATTTTACTATATATAAAATAAATTTACAAGGTACTGTAGAAATTCCATTAATAAAATGAAGCCAAGTCTGCACCTTAACTTCATCCACGATGAATTATCATCCTAAATTCACTGAACCCAGAATGGGAGTTGAGATTTTCACAGCTATAATTGCTTAGACTGTGGTTACAACACCACCATTCTGGCAGATTACCAGCTGTGTTTCAGAGGAATATGCTACCTCCATTTTGTCCACCCTGAAGATGGCAGCAGCACATCCCTACAAAATGGTGGTAGATAACTAGATGGTATTAGCTGATTTTGAGACCATATTGTTTCACAAACACAATCTGCAGTAAACAAGACTTGGACACCCAGTGCCTTACAGACCATCAGTACATTACAGCCCATCTCTTCCTTCCACACAGACAAGAACTCCAGACATAGTGGACAGTTTATTTTTAAAAACCAATCATGAAAACAGAATACCAGAAACTGAAATTACAGAATTAAAATTGCAATAAGAGAAACATTTCAGGTAACTGTGTAACGGAATGAATAAGAAATATCAATAAATAAGGTTTAACACAAAATATACAATGCAATAGTCGTGTCACACATGCCACCTACAGCAATGGCATCCCACCTCCTTTGTCTCATTTACATTACCGTACAGTTACCAAGCTGAAACTTCTAATTCAAAAACACTACAGTATACTAATTTCTTGGCACAGTCACAGTGAATGTAAGTGAATTTGTGATAAACAGGTACCATTATAACTACATGACTGGTAAAATTTACTCAGTCCGTTTAAAAGTGTAATTTTTTCAACAGTTAATATGAATGCATTCTTCAGACTACCTGTATTCCTAATAAACTAATATCTTTTTATAAGACATGTTTGTTGGCAACAAAAATAATATGATGCTTGAAAAAAAACCAACATGAAGTTTTACAGCTTAGTGTACTCTGGTTAACAATTGTCAGACAATTGGTTTACAGTAGTAATATAGTATAGAACTTTCAGGGTGTATCCTACAGACTAGATTGCTGCAAGAAAAACTGTTAGAAACAAACTTACATTAGTAAATTAGGACAGCAATTGCAAATTTCTTGTATAAACTGTTATGATTTATCACACACAAAATTCCTCATTCACAAGGAATTTTCATTAAACTGGGTAAATATCAATACAGTCTTCCCCAACTTATGCAAACCTGACTTGAGCAAATTACATATTATGTAATGTCATATGTTTATTTTTTAAGTTTTCACTGAACACTAAAACATAATTACACTGCATATAACAAAACAAAACACTGATTTACACATGGCTAAAATGGACTGTATTAAAGTTAAATGAATTACAAATTTTTCAATAAAAATTAAGGGCGGTATAACCATGGGAGTAGCAAAAGCTTCAAAAATCATGGCCACACTTCAGTCATAACTCAGAGGACTACCACACACATCTGTCTTTAAAAATAAATCAATAGCTTCATGACAAGGGACATATTCAAGACGGACATAGAAAACAATTTGTTCCTGGTATGACAATGCAATGAAATTCTAACAATAGGTATAGTGGATACTAAGATTCATGGAAAGAGAAAACTGTAATGTTTACCGAACTAAGAGGAATGTTTTAAAGTGAGTCACAATGTCCAAAAATCATTCCTCAGTATAAATTACTGTTATAGTACATCACTGCAGGCAGAAGTTCACACCCTTCTCTTTACTTCATTGATGCTTATAGTCCAGTTCTGCTAACATTCAATGTCATTTCATACAGTATCACAAAAAATATTTACTGCAGATTTACTCAATTTTAAACATACAGCAGATTTTGGTACTGATAAAGTAAATGGAAATAACACCCTTTGCAATGAGCATCACAGAAACTTCGTCTGAAGCAATGGGTTGCAAATCAGAAGGGGGGGAATGAGGGTAGCAAAATTCATCAGTTTTGTGGAGGGGGACAATCACTTGGTAAGGCTTGTGTCATTTGATAATAAAGACAGTTAATTGTAACTTTTAATAATTCAGGAAACGAAATTATGGAAACTGAACCGAACTGCAACTAACAACATTTATAAATAGTCCATTATTATCCTTTCAGGACAACAACACTTATTTTAAAATAATTTACTTAGATATGTCAAATAAACCTGCCAACTGACAAGCCTTCTACATAATATATTACAAACTAAGAAATTTGCCCAAAAAGAGAAGAGTGAATTCTCCAAACCATTGCTAGCTTTATAAGTTTTCTCAAAATATCTGGTCATCATATCGACAAAAATATCTCAAAATAGGGAAAAACACTTCTTCTCTTCCATCAGCTACTAATTAGATAACAAGGAACTGCTACAAGAATTAAATGGTGTTGTTACCACAACAAACTTCACTCATTCTCAGGAGAAACTATCTTGTTCTTCGTAATAATCCGGATCTGACATCTCTTCTTCAAACAGTTCACCTGTAGGCAAGTAGGAGTCTGTGACCTCAGCTTGAGCCGTATCATCTGCAGTCAAATGTGGCCGGTTTGTACAGTCCACCAGGCCCTCTCCTAGTTGGGAATGGATCACCTTGCCAAGTAAGAGTTTCGTTGACAAAGGGACTGAGGCACGTCCACTGACAGAACTGTGTATTTTCACTAGCTTTGTTTCTGAAGCAGGCAATAAAATGACCGACATTTTGGTTATGTGTCACTGCAATATAAACTGAAATACAAAACAATATGTGTGTAACACTATTAACTGCTTTCTGGATTTTAGACTTCATGCAAGAAAACACAACTCAAATTGGTGATTTTCCGTATAATGTAATGGACATAAAATTCATTTGCTTCATGTTCATGATAAGAATTAATTATAAAAAAGAAGGCACAAAAATGTTTTATTGAAATTACACAACAGATAATCCAAAACAAAAATAATTAAGGTAACTTCACAGAAACATTTCAAAACAATGCTTAAAAGTGAAATTAGAATGACAGTTTATTTTCAGAAATTGTTTGGAATAATTTCAGGAGGTACTCCTAGTCTTCCAATAAATCATTAGAAATGGCTTTTTTTAGTTGTTCACTCAGCGTGAAGAGAGTTATCATGAATGGTTTACAGCATGAGTGATGATACAGGAAACAGTTAAAAGTATTACTGTTACTAACTGATGAAACTCCTGCACACAAAGTTCATGATTCAAAATTGTGTTACTCATAATTATGCATAATCTTAATGCACATTTCAGGCTTTACTTATGTCACTGAATTACTACAATGTGTTTTACATTTCCACCATTCCTTAGCACTTAATTTCCAATTTCAAGTCTTCAGTATGGTCTCAAGCAATATCTGTTACATACACATTACTTGGGCACATGAATTCAGCAATATTAACTCTTATGGAAGACAAAAACAAATGGCTGCCAGCCAGACTTCAACTCAGGGGTAACAATAAGAGTATTAATAAAATAAAACAGTCAACCAGCTGGGCTGCAGGCATGCATTGTCACAACAATGAAACCTATATCCAATAATCATTGAAATAATATATTATGTGGTTTAGTAAAATTTCATACCACTCTTTACTGATACCTGCAAGCCTCGAAATAGGAATAAGCAGTATTCTCACAGTATCAACACAACTTCATTGTTATTAATAGTAATTAACCATATCATCTTATAGTAACATGATGTGGTTAATTATTAATAATAACTACAAAGTTGTGTTGTTGGAATGAATATATTCCTTACTATTACAGATAACTCAAAAGAAGGCCAAACATTAAACTGAAAATAGGATTCAAAACATCCAGTATCTGAAATGGGAGAAGTGTGATATACAGACATACTACATCAATACGTAACATTCCTACAAATGAAAATATCATCATCATCATCATCATCATGGATTAAGCTGTAGACCAGCACTGGTTACAAGGATGAAAAATGTTCCTTCTGTCCTTCTGTTGGATACCCATGACATCTTCTACCCTTTGCTTTACATTCAACATGACTCTCCAGCAATCTTTCCAAAGGTACTTGGCACTTCTTTTAACAGCAGTCCCTTTTAATGTAGTAACAGGTCACTCCCAGTCCTTCTCTGGCACAACTGTCTTCATAATGATTAAGATCCATCATTCTGACAAAATACACTTCTGCAATCTCCATTCTTCACAGTTAACCAGCCAATTCAGAAGTGAGCTTCTTGGAAAGCTAGTAGCTGCTCAATCAGATTAGATATTTCCCAGATTTTATGGAACCTTTTGTCCTCAACAGCCCCACTTGTCTCCACTGAGCCAAATGAATCCAATACACACCCATTCATTCTATTTTGTTCAGACCCAGTTTAATACGCATATGTCTTTTAAGTGGCTGCTTTCTTAATCCTTTCTGACCAAAATTTTGTGCACATTACACTTCCCTCACACACCACATGCCCTTTTATCCCATCCTCCCTAATTTCACCTTTTCTTTTTCCACACATGAGATTAACAAACCTGTTTCATCCCCAAATACAGTGTGGCCAACACAGTTTCCTTTTTTTCTGAGGTTTACATTTGGTCACTAATTTCATCTTCACACTGACATTATCTGGCAAACAGTAAAAATTACAAGGCTCCTCATTAGGCAACCTTCACCTTCCTACAATAACTCAGCACCCTCTCATCCTCTCAATAGAAGTTGTGCACATGCATGGAAATACATACACCAAATCTAACACCCCTGAATATCAGTACAATCAACAGCAAAAAAAAAATAATGCAGGCTGGTTATATGCATCAGCAATACTGTGCCTGTGTCTTCCAATGTCCTGGACAAAAAAAGGTTTTGCCCCCCCATCCCTACAATCTTGGTTTTTACCCACAGTTGTCCACACTTTTCACCAATTTTTTTGGGCAGCTTGAAATTTAGAAAAATAAAACAAATGTAATTTGTAGTTCATTAAATCCCATATTGTCAGTGGATTTTGAAAGAAAAAAAAATTATGGTCAACATGCTCTCCCAGGCACATTCTTGTTTTGCTGGTGTCTAAAACCAGCACTGCCCATGAGACCAAGAACTGCATCTGTCCATCTCATCTATTTAGTTAAGATGACACATCCCTGTTGTGTTATCAGTTACATAAACATTCAGCATACCATCATACACCACTTTACAATAGAAGTTAATTAAACAACGTACTCTGGTTTATTTTTTAAGCCATCAATGGGCCTTAATTTAAGAACTTCAGTGAATACTTACTGTTGCAAGTAGGAGTGAGATCTCACCCATTACAAAACAATTATACAACATAAAATCTCATAAAGAAGCCTTGGTAGATTTTATAAAAATGCATACTGTTGTCGTAATAAAGGATAAAGGAGAAAATTTTTTTAAAAATTTAAATTTTTTTAAAATTATATTTTATGCAATAGAATTGCAGTACACTATGTATATTACCAGATCATATTTTAACGCACAAGGGAACAAAGTATGTATACAAAGTATTGCATGTTAATGGTGGGTGAAGCTTTTAATATCAATAATTCAATAATGTACAAGGAATCACCAGAACTTCTGACATGGAAGCTTCATACACCATTAACATTCAGTACACTGCATACATACTATGTTCCCTTGTGCCTTAAAATATGATCTGGTAATGTACTGCAATTCTACTGCCTACCAACATAGTTTTAAAATTTCTAAAATTTTTAAAAATATTTGTCCTTTATCCTTTTTTTATAAGATTACTGATTGTTATAAAATCTGCCAAAGCTTCTGCATTATTTCTCAGTATTTTACTATGTATCGCTGTTTTGTAAAGGGTAAGATATTAACTTATATTGTAAAGTTGTGTATGATGGTATACTGAATACACTTCCGACTAATCTAAATCATAATCAATTGAATTTAAACGTCATCTTTTAAAATAAAAACCAAACTCCAACTAATATGTTTTGACATTATTTGTTCCATCCATTGTGGCTAAATCGCTCATTTATAGAACCAACATATGCACATCTGATATACATAACAATACAGTTGTTTGTTTACTCTTACGTGTTTCTGCAGAACCCCGCCATAACATTTAAAACTCACTAAAATATAATCGATTACAATAGCAATAAATCACTTTAACTGCAGAAGTCACTACAATGTAAAATGAATGATTGTTGTAATGCATTACACTTGTAACATGCATACAGAATTATAACCTCAGTTTATGAAACCGTAACTTTGCAATTAAGCTGCAGAAATACTACATCATGCATTACTATAGTAATCTATTCTATTTTAGTGAGTTTTGGAGTATTGGTGCACAGACTCCCTGAAGATGGCAGAGTTCCCCCAAACATGGAGGAGTAAACAAAAAATTGTATTGTTATGTATATTACACATCGAATTGTTGGTTTTATAAACCAGCAATTCAACTATTATAATTTAAATAAAAAATTCTTCCTTATTTCAATGCAGTCATATCACTTACCATGTCCTTGATGCTGACTGTGCTCAAATTCAGCAGTCTCAAAATTTTCAACAGTTGTGAGACTGCCAAGTGAATTGGAACTGCCAACAGTTCGATCATCAGCATTGGAATCTTCATCATTGTTCGACAACACTGCAGAAGAAGATTCTGTGATGGCAAAGCGGTTTGATAGTGAATCATTAGCTGAGTCACACCGGTAATCAGCATAGTAAACAGCGGGATGAGCTTCCTGAGGATCTGCAAATGTAACACATTGTGTGTGATTACACCCATTGTCAGCCATCTTCAGCATCTTTACTTATCTATAGGTCTGTTCCATTCCGACTGGCACCAAGGTCCTGTTTCAGCCACCTTGTTCTTGGGTTGGCCACATTTCTTTTTCCATGCAGAATCACTTCAGCATTTACAAATACACATAACGCTGGGGTTCTAAGAGTTGTAAATAGAATTATTATGGGGCACTTTGGCAATAAAATGTTTCAAAAACATGCTTGTTGCATTCTCTGTTATCTCTCTACAAAGACCTTGGTAAGCCAGGCTGAGGGTATTGCTGTCTATATGAGATAGCTGAGCCAGGCTGAAGCACTGCTATCTGTCTGCAGTAGGCAAGTGAGCCAGGCTGAGGGCACTGCTGTCTGTATCAGGTAAGTGATCCAGCCCAAGCACTGCTGTCTTTTTATATCAGCTTGGTAAGCCAGGCTGAGGCCACTCCTATCTATATATACCAGCTTGGTGAGTCAGGCTGAAGCACTATCTGCATACACGTAGGTTATTCAGAAAGTAAGTTCCGATGGGCTATTAAGAAAAAACAAGAATATATTACAAATCATGTATATTTCCATTTGATGTACATACCGTACACTACTTTCCAACACAGTTTCCACCACTGTTGAGGCGCTTGTCATAGCATTGCACCAGTTTTTGTATCCCTTCATCGTAGAATGATGGCACCTGCGAAGCAAAGCACGTGGTAACGGCTTCTTTGACCTCGTCGTCGTGGAACCACCGGCCAGCAAGGAAGGATTTAAGATGCATGAACATATGAAAATCACTAGGCGCTAAGTCTGGGCTGTAGGGGGGATGATCGAATTGTTCCCAACCAAATGTCGTGATGAGATTTTGCATTGTGGTGGCAGTGTGTGGGCGGGTGTTGTCACGAATCATAACAACACCCCAGCTAAGCATGCCACGTCACTTACTCTGGGATTGCATGACGCAATTTTTGAAGTGTGTCGCATTAGACACCTGCGTTGATTGTGGAGCCTTGAGGCAAGAAGTCCACAAGCAGAAAGCCTTTTCTGTCCCAAAACACTGAGCACATGATCTTCCAAGTTGAAGTGGTCTGCTTGAATTTCGTCTTTGTTGGCGATGAAGTGTGCCTCCAATCCATGGACTGCTGCTTTGATTCAGGGGTTGTGTGCGACACCCATGTCTCGTCCCCTGTGACTACACGGCTCAAGAAGTTATCGCCTTCCTCAATGTATCGTGTCATAAAGTCTAACGCACTGGCCTGCCATTTCAATTTGTGCTCTTCTGTAAGAATCTTCGGCATCCAGCGTGCACACAATTTCCAAAACTTAAGTTTATCAGACACAATTTCGTGAAGAAGTGACGGTGAAATTTGAGGAAAATGCAGGGAAAGTGATGTAATGGTGAATCGTCTGTTCTCTCTAATGTTCACGTCAACTGCATGCACCAAATCTTCGTTCACCACAGACGGTCAGCCACTCCGCGGATCATCACGCACATTTTCACGTCCTTCATTAAACAGTCGCACCTATCTCTGTACCATTGAACTACTTATAGCATGTTCTCCATACATGTCACAAAGTTGACAATGTATTTCAGCCAGTTTCATGTTCTTCGCATTCATGAAACGGATTACAGACTGCAATTCACATGTGGCTGGATTCTCTATTTTCTTAAACATTATAAGCACACAGCATGATGCATAAACACCGTTCAAATGTCTGCAAATTGCGTCCGTGCCTTGCCACAGAATCAACAAACTCAGCACGCATTTGCACCATCGTGACAGCAGCATTGCAGCAGCAATATTCGCAAACAGAACTCATTTTCTGGATAACCCTTGTATAAGCTTGGTGTGCCAGAGTGAGGGCACTGCTGTCTGCCTGTATTAGGTTGGTGGGGCTCCTGCACTGATATTTGCCTACATAAGTTTGGTCAGCCATCCAGGCAGAAGAACAGCAGGAGGGATATGTGTCCAGTGGGGTAAGGCTGCCACAACATAACATTCAAGCTTTCCTGTTAGCAAATAAATTAGGTGACTTACATGTACAAAATTCACACATTAACCTTTTGGCGCCAGAACTATTTTTTTAATTTTAGCACATCCTGTATATAAAATGTGAATAATACAGGAACCAAATACATTAGATTTATGAAACAAAATGCATTTTGAAGAGGAAGAAACAGAGAGTATATACCATGTTTAAAATATTCAGTACCTGTATTTGTTGAATAAATATATAAAATGCAACATTTAGAGGTTAGCGGTGCGGTACGACCACTATAGTCGTCGTTAGGCGTCAAAAGATTAAACAAATATGGGTCAATGTTATATTATCATATTCCCAAAACTAAAAATCTTCAAATCGTCTCATTTTGAATGACATGAAGAGATTCACTGCAACATGACGATAGTATTGAAAGGGTTCTGAAAAAATTCTTATAACAACATTTACAGACATGGTAGAAATACAAGGTCTGTAAATAAAGTAATGAGACTGATTCAATATAACTCTGTACTTACTTTTAAACTACAAATCGAGTTTGTCCCCTTCAAAATAGTTCCCTTGGGAGGCTACACACCTCCGGAG
>Ga0123355_10015357_pt1 | contig 12026 bp, 9 predicted proteins | sample TergutEmb28metaG_3_FD_89872 | JGI IMG/M metagenome (GOLD analysis project Ga0123355, IMG submission 89872) | Embiratermes neotenicus P1 segment gut microbial communities from Petit-Saut dam, French Guiana - Emb289 P1 | ecosystem: Host-associated > Arthropoda: Insects > Digestive system > Gut ... | reverse complement strand
GTTACGTTGTCCCGATGATGTGAGTTGTGATATAGGAGGATGTAGTGCCAGGAGGGCCCTTAAACCTAATTTCTACTAACCTACCCAGACCATGGTCACCGCGGGAATCCTCCCCTTCAGGGACAATTCCCACGGTGGAACCGGGAATCGAACTCGGGACCTCATGATTAGTAGTCAGAGAATCTGACCACTAGACCACGAGGCTGGTCCTCAAAAAAGGAGAAGTAGAAGCATTGAAAATTGTGGGGTCAGGAACAGGACGTTTAAACATCATTAGTTAGTTCGATACGGAAGTAGAGAATTACATACAAACAATATGCTTTTCTTATCGGCATTAAAAATGTAGCGTGAAAAGGTTTTTAGATTTGAAGGCTAAAAGGGCGAAATCCGACTGAAATGCGAGAAAAATCAACTAATCTCACTTTCCTGCAGATATGAAATAAGATGGCCATCATACTCAGTCTTTCCCCATTATGAAATTTCATTATTCAGGAAAACCAATTCTTTAATTACATGCTAATGTAAATGCCACATTGATGTACAGCGCATTAGAACACAAGCATACTACCACTCTAATCTGCTGTATTTTAAACACAGCTTCATTTATCAAGTCTTTTATTTATCCAGGGGTCCGCAGTAGCACAGTGGCTAGTGTGCTGTGCTACAAATCGGAAGGTCGCTGGTTCGATCCCAGTTAGTGTCAGTCGATTTTTCATTGACATAAAATTCTACCGATCGCACTATGGCCCTGGGGTTGACTCAGCCTCGAACAGAAATGAGTACCAGGAGTATTTCCTGGGGGTAAAGGCGGCCGATGCGTAAGGTTGACAACCTACCTCCATCCTGTGCCGTTGTCACGAAATCTGGGAACCTTAACTTCTTGGAACCCTCTGGGCCCCTGCGGGTCTGTAACGGGACTGCTTTACCTTTACCTTTTTTTTATTTATCCAACTGAATGCACAACCAGAACGTTCTAGAAAACTGTTAAAACTTACATTTACATTAATTTTTAACATTTTTATAGAACATTCTGGTTGTGAATTCAGTTGGATAAATAAAAGACTTGATAATATCAAAATGCACGTTATAACTGTAAAAATTACAGCTTCATTTGTATGTAGGACAAGACACAAGCGTATTGTTGCTGTGCTTGCTGTAAGCTTATTGTCAAAATTGATTGCCGTCAACTTAATGACAACGCCAAAATACTTTTGTACCCGATGTGATTGTTCACATAAGAAAGGAGACGTTGCTAACACTAAAATGGAAGCGAAGTTACCTTCTTTTAGCTCTGGCATTGGAGTACGTGTTAAACATTTCTGTACCTAATCTGTCTAAGCGGTAGTTGTTGTACCTCTAAACAGCTAAATGTTAAGGTGTTCTGCATCCACGACATGAAGAAGGACAAAGCAGTCTGTTATAATATTTCATGAAGTTCAAGCCAGGAAAGGCCCAACGAGGCGTAATATCTCTCCTGGATTTATTTACAAAAAATATATAATTGCATAACACATGTTCAGTTGTATTTGGATACACATTTGTAAAGAAAAAAAAGGAAGTATCTTGATGAATGTATTCTTACTGTAATACATGGCACTATGTTCTAAGACAACGCTGTTTACACATGAATTATGTAACATGTGGGATATCGTGATTCTCAAGGAAACAGAACAGATAAGGCAAGAGGCGATACAGGCCTACTGCTGTGTATTATTCTGATATACATTTCGTAGGACTGAATAAATCTATGGAAAACTCGTGAAGAATGGTATATTTTAATACAAAATGTCAGTCAGATTCTTCAGTATTGTTAAGACAAGGGTATATGGGTCGCCGACCTTACTAAAGAAAGCAAAAAATAAAAATTGGTTTGAAATGTTGTATATAATTAAGAATCCTGTTTGAGCTTCCACTGTACTGATGAATGCAGCATTGTATGTAATGGCCTATTTATTTAGTCTCGGAGTGTAATGGTTTCAAATTCGGAGATGTGTATAGAGTCGAATGAAAATGTAAGGTATTCAGGAGTGGTGAATAGTAATGCATTTAGCAGGGAGCAACTGTGGCCTGTGGTAAGACTGATTGAAATTCGTTCGGTTGGCCATGAGGTAAAATTCATTCAAGACAACAAATAACGGGGCAGGGGTTCGAACTATTAGGTCTGCCTCCCGAATAAAAGACCATAGCTTATAGCTACACTAGCCTTATCGGTGAAATTATCTTTGTGTGACTTTGTGTAATAATACATGTATGTTGAAAATATGGAAAATATGTTTTATTGCAGTTGTACATTTTACTAGGTCATTCAATTTGTATGCATCTCTATTTGAGCCTGAAGAGCTGATTCAGTAATTAAATGTGTATATAACAAAATTTTAAAAAAAATGTAGTTTTATGAATTGTGGCGCATGTTGAAGACAGATAATGGTTTAAATGACTGGAACACCGGCTGAACAGTGTTACCGACGAGGATTTCGAAGTTTAAATGGCTGTGACTCCCATGCCCCTGCATTCACGCTACGTTTTCATAAATTAAAGAATAGCAGAACGATAATTTCTGAAAATAGAAAGTAAGTGTTCTCTTGTTAATTCCATAAAATTCGAGAGTATTTTTCTTGTATTACTTCTATTAGTATTCAGGTTAAGTCGTTGACATTGCGGGAGGAAAGGAAGCTGAGGGTGTTTGAGAACATGGTGTTGAGGAGAATATTTGTACCTAGGAGGAAGGAGGTAAAGGAGAAGATTGCATAACGAGGAGCTAAATAATTTGTACTCCTCACCCAATATTATGCGGTTGATAAAATCGAGAAGAATGAGATGGGCTGGGCATGTGGCGCATATGGGTGAGGAGAGGGGGTGTATAGGGTCTTGGTGGGGAAACTGGAGGGAAGGAGACCACTAGGGGAGACCTAGGCGTAGATGTGTGGATAATATTAGGATGGATCTCCAGGAGGTGGGATGTGGGTATATGGACTGGATTGGACTGGCCCAGGATAGGGACAGGTGGCGGACGCTTGTGAGTGCGGTAATGAACCTTCGGGTTCTGTGAAATGCGGGGAATTTCTTGACTAGCTTCTCAAGAAGGACTCTGCACTATGGAGTAAGTAAGTATTATTATTCAATGACAAAATTCGTATATTTCTACTGAACAATATTTTGTTAAGATATATGTACATTTGACCCGTGTGTGTACCTGCATAATATTACCCCAGCTTGTTCATAGTGTGCTTTTGTTACTTTATAACCCCATTTCTACGAAGATAATTAGTGACGCTTACATCCAATATAAACAGTTCATCCTAGAGTTTAAGTAACGCTCCGTTTACGGAGGAAAGGCGAAACTAAAGACAAAAGTTTTTGACCTCTAACATACGCTGATTGATTTCGATTAATTTCATGACCAATCAGTAATTCAGAATTGCTCTGTTCCGAAACAGTTCGAACAACTGATGCTGAAGTTCATTAACATTCTGTTTTAGGAACGTTCGATTACCCGGATAAATCGAAAACCCAAACAAGGAGACCTGAAACTGATAGGAACAATTTACGCTGCACTCTCGCTGTCCTGTTTACTGAGTATGTGAGAGTGGCCTGGAGCAGTTCAGTCACTCTGAATTTGGTTTCCGGTAGAATTAGGAACTTGCTTTCAGCCACAAAGTGAGAAAGAAAACAAGCTCTCAATATCACCCCAGCATCGAGATTCTTCTCCTTTGAGCAAAGCGAACGCAGTTGGAATCTTTTCACCCACCTGAACATACTGACGGTGACTGAACTCCATGGAGATTCAAGAACAAGTGCTCAATAGGCCTTCGTTGTGCGGTAATGAAGAAACAGAAGGTCCTTTATTTCTGTCTGATTAAGAAGGTTTAAGTAGCAGTAGCACACATCAGCACCAAAAACAGACATCCGATTTAAAGAAAATTAGTTTTTGAAAATCATTTAGTGCTAATGTTACAATATCCATTTTGCTCCATGCTACGCACCAATACCCGATTCATCTACTTACTTCAAGATTACATAGAGAAATTTCCGTAAGTTTAAACGGCTGGAACGTGAATCTGACCACACAATTCTTCGAATCAGAGCTTAAGTTACCACTGAGAAGAGATTTACTTACACTTTTCTATACATATTCATGGCGTAGTGCTTAGGGACAAGGGAAATGTTTACATAAAATATACATGTGAAAATATTTCTATTGACAAACTGTTGCTAACAAACCAGATTTTTCACATGTCTATTAAGCATATTTGACATCAGGTGAACTTTGAGGTATGGAATCTTTAAATTGTGACTGATGTACAAGTACGTGAGCTAAATACGAAGCACAAAATTGTTTCTTTTCATTTCCCAAGTCAGCGGGACCAAAGAAGATGGAATCCCTTATATACGTTCTTCATGTTTGCACTGTGCATCAATGATAATTACACACTTTATTACCCAACTAATGCACAATATAAAATTTATAGATACAATTAAAATTATAAAATATTTAAAAGCTCTCCAACATGTTTCGGATCACACAGGATCCATCATCAGGGTGCCTTGAACAGAGCTTGGCTAAAAATTACAAGAATGGTTCTATCTTTTACGTTGACATGGACAAGGTCGGTGTTACGGCAGAATATTCTGACCCGTTTTGCGTATGTGTAGTTCACAGTGCCTTCATACAGTGAACTACACACACGCACAACGGTTCAGAATATGCTGCCATAACACCGAACTTGTCCATGTCAATGGACACGATAGAACCATTCTTGTAAATTTTAGTCAAGCACTGTACAAGGCACAATGATGACGGAGCCTCTGTGATCCAAAATATGATGGAGTACTTTTAAATATTTTATAATTTCAATTTTATCTATAAATTATATATTTTGCATTAAATGGTTAATAAAGTGTTTAATTCCCTTATATACGTTTCTGACTGCTAGACTGTAGCCTCAGAAAGCGTGAAAATAAGATCTATTTTAGAACTGCTGGAAACATGTTTTATTACCTTCCAATATCCACTGACTCATAGTCTTGTCGAGGGGAAGGGTCTTTGTACACGTCACACGTAGTTCTATGGAATATCCTGCAGAATTAGTCACTTGTAGACCGAACTAAAGTAGGTCAATTCTGTTAAAGCACGACAGGCCGTGACATGTCATCACTGTAACTCAACTTCTGCTGTCACATCGCAAATGAAATTAAGGAAGGCAGGAAATGCATTCTCATGTGTCACTCTCTTCAGCAACAATCTTTGATCAAAATTACGGTTTTCTTGGTGGTAACGACATGTACTTTGGTGGATAGGTGTTAACGTTTCGATGGTACTGCTGCTCCATCTTCAGGGAGATATATTCAGGGCCCAAATTTTCCACGCGTTTTCAACATGAAGACAGAGACGACATGTTCTCCGAAATACTTGTTCCAGGTGCCAAACTACGCGCGTCACATCGTTGAAGATAGTAATTTTTCTACTTACCTCTGCCACGGAAATTGAGCTTATATCACAAAACCGTAATATTAGCAACTCTGCAACTGTTATACTTATGCAGATAGACGAAAGGAGACAGGAGATACAACATCACTTATGTGCCTTCACTTCATCTTGTAACAGTACAGTCAATGCGTACGTAACGTGTATAAAACAATTGAAATAAAACTGTAAAAGGTTTAAAATACAGCAAAATGAAATAAAATATTTTGGACCCTGAATTTTGTGCTCTCTATATATAGTAAATTATAAGTTGCACCTTGGAACCGTCGTATCTCATGGGATGCCTGTATAGCCTGAATGGTGTTTATTCTCGTTTATGGAAAACAAAAGTCTTCTGCAATAAAATTAACAAAATTTCATTTATTGTCCGAAAGTTGTTTCCGTGCGACAATGATGATATTTTTTAGATTTGTTTTCTGAGTGATAACAATTGTATTTAAACAGTATTGGGTCCGAATCCCAGTCAGACTACCCCTCAGAATGAGAAAAGGAAACTATTTTACATTTTTGTTTGACCACGCTGATAGCGCGAATATTCATCTGTACAGCGCTCTTTGCACCCAACTTGAGGAAGGAATCTCCCACACTCTCGGAACTCACTTGTTTCTCCCATTGGTAACAAATACGGCGTTCGCCGAAGGAACCTCACATTTCTATGCTTCGCTTGCAAGGTTCCAAATTTCGCCTTGACAAAGCCGTGATCTAAGACTGAATACAGCCACGTGCGACTTGTTCAGCTTTAACGTGCGCGGGCGTTTTGTTCTCAGAAATATTCATTAACTTTTGGCGGCGGAATTATTTTTTTTATTTTAGAACACCTCTATATAAAATGTGAATAATACAGGAACCAAATATGTTAGATTTATGAAACAAGCTTCATTTTGAAGAGGAAAAAACGGAGAGTATATACCATGTTTAAAATATTCAGTGCCTATATTTGTTGAATAAATATATAAAATGCAACGTTTAGAGGTTAGCGGTGCGGTACGACCACTATAGTCGTCGTTAGGTGCCAAAGGGTTAAAAATAACCAATAAGAATGTGGAAAAATTTCCTAGAAATTGGTAAGCCAAAGACAGAGGACACTTTTTCGTTGTCCGACCAATCACAGCAGTCGAAGACGTTTTTCACACATGTCAAACTGGATAACGAGATAAATGGGTGGACAGGGAGGTACTCAAAATTTGAACATTAGAAAATATGAGGTGCAGAGAAAGTGGTCTAAGGGTGGTAAATCTGCAGTCAGACGATTATCAGATTGATCAGAAAGTAGCAACAGCAGTCACAAGGTAGGACGTACTGTAGTCAGAGTGTATGGAAACCTCGGACGGAATGAACCACGTCTAATCTGTACTTACAAATCACCTGTACTGGCACAAGACATCTTCGTGGTGCCAAATATAATGTTATTACTTACAGCGGAATCAACAACTCTAGCCGAAACACCCCGTTAAGAGCACGAAAAACTTTCTGAAGGTTCAAAGCTAGTCCATGCAACTGACTTCTCAGCTGCGAACCAAGGAGTGAAGGCAGGTACAATCTGTCTCCAAAGTTGTAAGTACCGATGAGGACCACAGCGGACGGCGACACACCCAGTCCTGTACTAACTGCATAGCAACATTTCAGAGGAAGTTGCTGACTGCAACCTTGAAGGCACAGGAAACATTTTTCCGTGAAACATCAATATAAACCCGCCGGACTCTATGGTGTGACAAACCGGAACACCACAATCTGAACACCAGTCGCAGCCATGACCGGCAGGCTTACACGGTAATAGTATGTTAGTATTCAAAGTCCAACAGGATGCCTAGAGTAATTTTACAGGCCTTGTTTCTGACTTCCTTTAGTTCCGGGGTTGTAGTAATAACGACAATTATTCGATGGAATACAATTTTGATGACTGGTTTATTTCGGAGAGAAATATTAAAATAGACCTTAAAGAAACACAATTGGGGGTTGTGGGCTGGATTTACCTCGTTCAGCACAAGAGCCATTGGCAGGCTCTTATGAGCACGATATTGAACTTCCGGGTTCCATAGAATACGGGGTATTTCTTGGCTGTCTGAAGATCTAATGGCCTTTTAAGTTGTATTGTCCTGTGTGGATTTAGTTAGTTATGTAAAATCTATGCTGCGGCACAATTTGTTGCCTGCAAACGTGTATAATGTTTGGTGCAGTGGTTTGTAAAGTGCATAGTTTTCCTAAACATATATAACCTCCTCATGTGTTCCCACGAAGAAGTATGTGTTATAAAGTAATTGTGTATTGCAGGTCGTGTTTCATGCTGAACTAATTCTTCCAGTTTCCCAAGAGCCGTTAAACAGCACATTTTATTATCTACTCTGTTGCGAGGAAATGTCAATCCAAGTTACCGTCACAGAAAATACTAAATTGAACGCTTAGCAATGAATAGACATTCATTAATAGTTTATCAGACTTCCCCAAATTATTTGGACACCCTTTCTGTTGAAGTAGATAACTTCTGAATGTGGAATTCAATATTGAACACTCGCGGACACTATTTTCTTTGTCACGTCATACTTTCAAAAATATCCAATTTCTTTGGAGGTACTGTCTCCGGGAATAAGAGAATGAGAAAAGTTGAGCAACTTTCTACGAGATATTATGACTTATTCGTATTATTCTGCCCTCACTAAATATCCTCATAAGTTTGGAACAAGAAAACTGCTGTAACCCGGAATTGCCTAATCTTTTGTTGCAGTTCTAGTAATTACACATTCACATTCCTCATTTTGTGAAGTGGCTGCAGCGAGAAGGCGAAACAGCCAGAACACAGAAATAGTAATTAGCTTCATTTCTCGCCGCACGCTATATTTCATTTTATTCTTTAAGGGACAATGCTAACTTGAGCGGTGCTGGCTTTTAAATTGCGGTAATTCGGGGTTACCCCCACCCAGCCTATTTATTTCGTTTGTTTCTAGAAATAATCTCTTCATGCTACAAGACCGGCCCTTACACGTCCTTATTTATGATATATGTTAGCACAGGGACTGTCATACACATCTGTACTGTCAAAAATGCCTTTTATTTTCCCAAACGGGCTACATGTTTCGGCTTTTCCATAAAGCCATCATCAGGTATAAACACAAGAAAGTACTGTTATACAAAACACTACCCTTTAAAAAGTAGACTGAAATTTCAGTTATTGATATTCATATATATTGTGACGTTTTGCTGACCGTGCATCTCAGTATACTTATCTCAGTAATTAACCAACTTAATGCACAAAATTTTTGTTTTACAATAAGTTTATTTCTTGCCTCTAGATGTTTCGAGCACATGTGCTCGAAACATCTAGAGGCAAGAAAGAAACTTATCATAAAACAAACATTTTGTGCATCAAGTTGGTTAATTGCTGAGATAAATTCATATATATGTTTCCTATTTTGGCAAAAACGGGTTGTAATATTCATCGTATATTGAAATAACATATAAAAATAATGCTGCCTTTTGAAATAGTTCTTATATAATAGCCCAATAAACAAGCTGCAAGTTTTTGTGAGTATTGGCATTGGAATTAAGGGAAATAGTGTGTAAGGCTGCTAGGGACAGTGAGATCTTTAATCGACACCAGTAACATTCACTTGTGTTTCCAAATACAACAAAATAAGAAAGATAATTTTAAAAGCGAAATTTATTTGTAATGGGCAAATAATATGTTGCACTAAAATACAGTTATGATTACGGTCCGGCTGCTTACCGCTCCCTTCCTCTCTCTCTCTCTCTCTCTCTTTCTTTACATCACGACGAAATGTCTCAATTTAAGCTTATTTCTGTTAAGATGATGTTTTCATTCCGAGATTCAGATGTTGCTACCGTGACATTGCCTTGTTCCGCCTATGCCGTCATACGTAACCTTCCTTTTAAAATGCGTATGAGTAGTGTTATATCTTCTTGGGAATCATGTCAACCCGTTGTCCTTAGTTTATCTTATATTCATATTCTTTGTATTTTACATTTCATGGTTGTTTTTGTTAATGAATTTGTATTCATCGACTTTCTTTAAAAAGTATTGAAATGTAGCGCATGTCGCGGTTCGAAAAGTAAACTGGTTTGTAAAAAGTAACACAGGAATTGTGGTCGAAGCCAAGTGCTTTTGTTATTAACATTTTCGTACTAGAAGCGTTAAGCTACGTACTGGAACAGCACTAAGTAACCTCGTGTTAAGAATCACTGCCACTCGCCATATTGAATCCTTTTGTAATACTCCATAAGTGTTGCGTTCGTCAGGCTAGGTTGGGTAACTCAGTTGTAGATGAAGAAATTCGTGTTTATATTAAATTATGTTAAGTAGTATTCTTTCTGAAATGTTGGTAAAGTAAATGGAGAAGGCTGAAAGACGGAGTGTGCATACTCAACAGCGACGTGGCTTATTCTATTCTTTACTGCTTCTGGAGCCCTCAACAAAATATCCTAACCAATGTATACCGGTGGTTATTTCCCTAGAGATAAAGCAACTGGAGGGTCGGTCTGAACAGTCATTTTCATCTAATGTGGAGATTAAGAATGCATGAGGTTTCAACTGACTCACTGTTACCTCTTGTGCCTAACCACAAGGGTAAAATGTAATTATATTTCAAAATAGACGATACGGTCTTCCGGGGTTTTTGAAGGACTGAATAAATTATTACAAATATTTTAAAATATAGTCTATTAATCAGATCGAGATAAATATTGTGGCTACTGCTGACAAATATTTTTTATTTTATAATCTGCATTTTATACATATAATATCTGTACCTCGAGGTAATAAGGGCCCAGCAATAAATTCTATCTTATCGGCCTCTGTATTCGTATAGGATAAGCTGTAGTCGCTATGGGTTCAATTTGTTTTAAATATACGAAAACAAGACATTCGTTCTGTTCTACAAAGAGAGTATGAATTTGATGAATTGTCAATATGGAGTCGATTATTTAATTACTCCATAGAGCATAGTCCTTCTTGAGAAGCTGGCCGGTTCTCAGCTAGTCAAGAAATTCCCCGCATTTTATAGAAGCCGAAGTTTCATTATCGCATTTACAAGTGATCGCCACCTGTCCCTATCCTGAGCCAGATCAATCCAGTCCATACTCTCACACCCCACTTCCTGATGATCCATCTTAATAGTATCTTCCCATCAATGCCTAGGAATTCCAAGTGGTCTCTTTCCCTCAGGTTTCCCCGCCAAAACCCTGTACACACCTCTCCTTTCCCCCATACGTGCTACATACCCCACCCATCTCATTCTTCTCGATTTGATTACCCGAACAATATTGGGTAAGGAGTACAAGTCATTTAGCTCCTCGTTATGTCGTTTTCTCTACTCACCATTTACATGAAGTCGCTTATTAGACTCAGTTTCTACGCACTGAAATGCCAACTGCAGAATTCTGGATGACACGCGACACTGCTTGTGAGAAACTCACGCCGCATAACTTTGTTTAACATTAATAGTAATATTTTAAATTTGAAACTCTTAGAGATGTAAATGTCCGTGCAGTGTTAGGAAAAAATAACCGTTTGTACACAGATCCTAGTATTTGATTTATGAAGTGTTTGAAATATAATGTTAAAAATACCATATTTCTTCGAATTTGAGACGCATCTTTTTCACATTTTTCCGAACTGAAAATTAGGGTGTGTCTTAAATTCAAGGTATTATTTTTTCACTTTTCGGAAGTCTCGAACACATAATTGTTCTCGCAAAGCAAGTGGCCTCGATAAAAGAGAAGTAATTTTACGGACAGTGAAAAGTTTTACTTGTAAAAATATATCCTGAAATTCCCCTTTTAATAGTAAGTTGCGTCTTAAATTAGAGGGTGTCTGAAAGCCCACGTAATACAGAGCGTAGCGTGGGTATATAAGTTAAATATCCTTAACAGTACACAGTAGACAAAAGTGTGCGTGAGACTATATTTGACCACAGGAGACACAAACACTCAAGACACCATTCCGTAATTTAAGGTTATTACAGTTATGAACAATTTATTTTAGATGCCTATTGTACTATACAAATATGCAGTGCACGAGGCGAACAATTTACATTGTTATTTCCACTGCTTTGACACAATTAAACGTCAAAGGGAACAGCTTTACGTATCAAATTAGCCCCGATACTCGTTCAGTTTTAATTACTTTAATTTTGATTATGTTTAATCGAATAAACACGACTGCAGGATACCAACTGATGCTTCAGCCTCGAAGTGTGTGTGTGTGTGTGAATGTGTGTTTGTGTGAATGTGTTTGTGTGAATGTGTGTATGGGTGTGTTGGAATGTGTGTGTGAATGTGTGTGTGTGTGTGAATGTGTGTTTGTGTGAATGTGTTTGTGTGAATGTGTGTATGTGTGTGTTGGAATGTGTGTGTGTGAATGTGTGTGTGTGTGTGTGAATGTGTGTTTGTGTGTGAATGTGTGTGTGAGTGTGAATGTGTGAGTGTGAATGTGCGTGTGAATGTGTGTGTGTGAATGTGTGTGTGTGTGTATGTGTGTGTGTGTGTGTGTGTGTGTGTGTGTGTGTGTGTGTGTGTGTGTGTGTGTGTG
>Ga0123355_10015355_pt1 | contig 12026 bp, 7 predicted proteins | sample TergutEmb28metaG_3_FD_89872 | JGI IMG/M metagenome (GOLD analysis project Ga0123355, IMG submission 89872) | Embiratermes neotenicus P1 segment gut microbial communities from Petit-Saut dam, French Guiana - Emb289 P1 | ecosystem: Host-associated > Arthropoda: Insects > Digestive system > Gut ... | reverse complement strand
TTTATTCAACTGCAAATGGGCTGTCGCCCGGTGGCAGTGTCATAACATAATACAAGAAATAAGAACAAGAACATGGGGATGTGCTATTTATTTACATCGGGAGGGCTACATGAGAAGCATGTATGAAAATTAACTGTGAGGTTTAGGCTTCGGCGGCTTTAATACCAGAGAAAGAACGCCCTTACATAATCGGAAGCAGGCTGCCTGAGCCCTAGATCCAGTCTCAGCCAGTCGAGAGGCGAGAAAATTTCATGTCACTTGCTTAAATCTGACTGCGAACATCCAGTAAAAAATCATATTACTGTCCGAGCTGTCCCATTCTTGGAAAATGTTTTAAACAATTGCTATTCTTGTAGCTCTTTTCCAAAACACGGTGACTTAAGACATAGAACACTCTGTGCTTCTTTTGATGTGCAATGTGATTTTGAGCTTACTGACCTTTCGCGTGGAACAAATAGGCTGATGACATCGCCGTGCTGCCTGTGTGTCAGATCTTCGGTCTTCTGGCTTGTTACGCAGCCTAGATGTCCACTTACCCACGTTTCGGAACAACATATCGGTCCCGAAATGTCGGTAACTAACCATCGATCTACGCTTCATAAGATCCCAGAAGGGCGAAAACCTCATTTACACCACGGTGGAAGCCTTAAATCACGAACTGTCTGTCCTTCTTTGTCACCATGGCATTTCAACCTGTTAAGTTTGTGTAACCTATATTGATATACATTTTGGAATGTGCAGTTTTGTTAAAGATGAATAGCAAGAAACGAGTTCAAAATATTCTCGATTTTGCGACATCAATAACTGAGCCATTCTTCGTATGCAAATGATGTTTAATAGATCATAAAAATACTTGATAATATTATAAGATATCTTAATCCTGAAACTAGAAACATGGCGCAGACGCGCAAACATAAACTTATGTTTTCGAAATAAACTTAAGGCAACAGACAAATTCACAGGAAACATAAAGCCTTTATGCGTGAAGCTCAAATCAATACTATTTAAGAACTCAGTCCTCATCGTAGAGAAAACATACTGTGTCTGCATCACAAAGGCTAGGCCAGTTAACAAGCGTATATTTAAAACAAACAAACACACAAATCGCTCTGTATTGCGAGTCATGTGAAACATAAATACAATGCGTGGGAAGACAGCAGAGTTTCTTAAACTCGAAGTGGGTGGTATAAGTAGTTACCATAATGCGTTAGACCAGGGATCGGCAAGCTGTGGGTCGAGGGTCCGTCTTATGCGGCCTTCAATCCCATTTCTTGCCTCCCGCCGACGCCTGGTGCAGGTGAGAAATGTACATTCGTGAAACAAAGGATACAAAAATTACTGTACGTAGGTCTAGGAGGGTGTTAAACCTCAATTCACTTTAGCTTCCAAAGGTGGAAGTACTGCACTACGTGCTTCCTGGCCAAGCCGAGAATGCTCCAAGCACGGTATATGTGGCAATACGCCTTCGTTCAGAGGAATTTTGTGTACAAATATGAATGGGTCGTGAATGTAGTGCATTACAGTCGTGTTGTAACATGTAATTGAAGCATGTATAGATGGAACAGCAAGCTGATGACGAGATCAGTGTTACTGGTGATGAATAGAGCAGAAAATCATTCTTTGCTGAAAACGTACGTAAAGCAGTTTTTGTTGTCTGTCAGAAATGAAGTTCTGCCATGAAACGGTACAATATCAGACGCCATTACGACACAAAATCGCGAAGTAATATGCAAAAGAAAATCAGTATTTTGAATCTTAAAGTCGTATGCAGCCCAAGAGCGCCCAAAAGCTGTCGATCCCTGCTTTAGAGGGCTAAGGAGAGGTGACATGTGCCCAGCTGTTCAACCCTAAACTACTAGCTATAGTTAATGCGTTTGAGTGTGACAGCTGACGCAGTTAATCATGTGGCGCTCGACACGGATCAACCCGTATATTATGAAAACAGGTCACTTGACTTGCAACAATGTAATATCTGAAATTCGGAACTGAATACAAGAAAGATTACGCTTAACGCAGTGAAACCCATACATTCCACCTCCTCCAAAAATCAAAAACTTTCAATTGTTCCTACTCAGTGTGAACATTGCTAGTTATGATCCTCAGAGAAAAAAATGTCTCCAGCATAAAGCAATGCACGTATTAATGTGAATCAATGTATGAACTGTTGGATAAGAATTTAATTTTAAACATTAATTTATCTTAACTCAGTATTAAAAATAGTTTGCATATATGGAAAACTATTCGATAAATGCAAAACCATGAACATACATAATTTGATAGACCTTTTAAATTCGTTTAATATTCAGCCAGAAACGGTGTGCATCCACGGTCCGGAATTGCAATAAAACGCATATTAAAATGTTCAGATTCTGTATGGCGTGCGTCAAGATCGCGCACAGATTAGCTCGCGATTTCCTACTTCTTAGGCGTCGTCCAAAAAAAAATCAGGCGTCGCTACGATTTCCACAACGCACATCGACCAAGTACGAATTGAACGTACATTGCACACACAATTTAAATATAAAGGACATATCATTTAAACATAAGCTATATTGACGTTGAATTACGTAAGAATAAAATACACCAAAAACTGTGTTAGGCTTACGAAGAGTTTTTCCGGCTAATTCTGATGATCAACCACAAGCCATCCCTGTACATTTTTTTTTTTTGCAATTACGTTGCCTATCGTCGATCGCTTCTTTTCTTCTGTTCGTTTTTAAACCACTAGATCAGCAGTGTTTAGGGAAACAACCGGTTCATTGTGAGAAGTCAAACAAATTACCTACCTACATATACTATACGACAAAATGTAGAGATTCTTCTTGAACAGCAGTAATTCCCCCCCCCCACTGTGGCGCTGCGGCTCAAAGCGGGCCATGATCTCCTCAATCTTGAGGTTTCTTGATCACACACAACTACACATCACAGTCGGTAGGACTCCCCTGGACGAGTGATCAGCTTGTCGCAGAGACCTCTACCTGACAAAACACAACATTCACAACAGACAAACATCCATGCCCCGGTGGGATTCGAACCCACGATCTCAGCAGGCGAGGGGCGGCAGACCTACGCCTTAGACCGCGCGGCCATTGGGACTGGCGAACAGAAGTAATACTGGATTTTAATTGTTTAATTAAACATCATTGTACGATTAAGCTGGTTTGGCTACTTACATCGAATGCCGGAAGAGAGAACGGTAGAAAAGGTATATAAGTGGAAACCGATGTCAATACAACCACAAGGGAGACCAAAAAACAGATGGGAAGATGACATAAGAAATGACATGACGAAACTGAAAATAAAGAATTGGGTTAGCTGCATCCAGGATCGTAATAAATGGAAATCATATGTTGAGAATGCCAAAACATTCAAAGATTGAAGTTGTAGCGCCTAAAGAAGAAGAAGAAGAAGAAGAAGAAGAAGAAGAAGCACCATTCTGTGATGACGTATAGGGTACAGGGTCTTGAAACTTCGACACTAGATGCACTAAGTGGTTACTTTCGCGCTCTGGTCACCTTAACCTCGCAAAATTTGCCCCCGGTGTTCCCCGGTTGAGGATGGGTGGACCTAAACGCCGACTTCGACGCAGTAGTATATGAAGCCGCGTGAATTGGTGCATTATTAACAATTTCTTGGAAAAAAAAAAACTTGCTGGCTCCATCTTAGGGTAATCCAAGAAGAGCGAACTACCATGAAGGAAGAGAAAGCGAACTCCTCCGAAGCATTGGTACATATATACCAAAAGGGTTTCACGCTGTTAATCTGATAATAATCTACTCCATGAGGTAAATTCGGATATTCCTCATGTTGAACGAGGTGCTACGTATAACTATCAGCGTGTCTCGAAGTTTAAACCGCTGGGATTTGAAGTATTACATGATAGGTTAGGGACAGAGGGTACCAAAGAGGGACAGGTGAGCGTCATGTCGCTGGACCTGGGTGCAGAATCTGTTACTCAGAAACGTTCTGTCTGCAATTACGGAAGCGGGAGGATGCTGGTTCGTACCGAATGATGCCACACCCACCGCCCGCGCTGGATCGATCACTTCCTCTAGGGTAGACCGGCTACGCCACCCACGTACCAACCTCACTCAAACTAAGTCCCAACCTTACAAGAAAATTACTACAGCTCTATCGATTGTACGACCCAACATTCCTAAATCGACTGCTTGCCTCGACCGCTATAAATCGATTTTATCCATAACGTAAAAATATTTAACTGGCACACATTCTACAGTTACACACGCTTCGGAAAGAACTGTTGGGGCTGCCTCTTTGTGCACAGCAAATAAAAAGTAATATCTGAGTTGTGCAACCTACGTTTATTGGAACGATACAGTCTGTACTGGAATGCAGTGTGCTTTTGCGATCGGGCATTCTGAATATACAGACTGCTTTCTATTACCTTCCATATACACGCTGAAAATTCCATTCAAAGTTCAGTAAACTACAGACTTTTGAATCCATTAATTTTTCAAAGTTTGTAGTTCTTCAATTTTTGCAACACTAAATGAAACTCAGCACATAACCATGATTAGGCCTTTACTTCGTATGGCTCCCACAGTAGATTCTGATTACTTCACTAAACTGAATAATTAACTGGTCTTTGTAATGGAAATGGATTAAGTTCTCTGTGGGGTAGGAACTGAAATTTTACATATTTTAAAGCTAAGTTCCAGTCTTCAAATGGTCAATATATATTTGAAGTCTTACAAATATTTTCGTATCTTTCTAAACTACCTGTTCGATTTTAAACGATTCGCACTGTGCCGAATATGTACATTTCTATTGGCTCGAAATTTCGCTACTACCCCTGTCGGTGCTTACTATTATTACTACAGTGTCTGTCTGTCGTCTGTAGAAACGCTAATGTCGAACACATCTCATAAATTCATGCCTCTCTCATAACGAATATTCAAATCTTGAAGATTCGGATCTTTGGGATATAATTCAGTGTCGAATGATACGTAGATACTGACGCTTCGGAAGATTATCGATTCCATTTTCAGGGTATAAAGCAGTCACTCTTCTTGAATTGCTTAGACTCTGAAGATGTCGGCGACGAGATGCACCAAAATGCTGACAGCTGTTTACAAATCGATGCGCCATTTATTAACGAAAGACTCGAATCTTCTTAAAATCTCTTGGACAATTTCTATTTCGCATCTTGCTCCTTCTCAATAACAAATGTAAAAGAATAAAACATATCAGTTTTGGGTGGCTTATATTTGTGAAACTTTCGTAGTAAATGTCAAAATGCACCAAGAGCTTCGTGAGTTCAAATGTGGAGATGGACGAAGAGACGAACAGAAAGACATACAAAAGAATGGACACGATCATTCGTATATGCATTCGTCTCTACGCGTTTCGTGAAGAATGTACAATAAAAACAATCATATTTACACCAATAAATTAATTTACGGTAAACAAACATGTTGTATTGAAAGTAAAGTAAAGAAAGAAAGAAACAAACAAAGAAACAAACGTGACAGACATCAATCAGCAAAGCTTAGGCTGGAAAAAATCATGGAAGTCGGATATACCGGCCAACTAAGAGATCGGATTAGAAAAGTTAAGAGACAACGTACAAACTGCAAAGCAAAATTCTACATTCAAGTGTTTGTACATCGTGAAATATATGCCAACAATTGTCCAACAAGATGCAACTATATATAGTTTATTTATATCTGTAAACCGCTCTACATATTTCGGGTGGTATCTCCACCCATCATCAGGAGCTCATGTCACTGTATCCACAGCATCTGGCATTAGTAAAACAGAAACTGCAACCTGTCGTGTACGTGACTGGACTGGAACTGGGGTTCCCGTCCAATTCTGATGATGGGTGGAGATACCACCCGAAACATGTAGAGCGGTTTACAGACACAAATAAATTGTATAGAGTTGCATCCTGTTGGACAATTATCGGCATACGCAAAACAAAATATACGGTCAGTGCTGTATTTGCCACACGGACTATGACAACATCAGTGAGGCGCTTCATGTACTTTAGTTACTGCAGTATGAGAGATTACACACTGAAGGGTAAGTGAGTAGCTGCCACATCTTCAAATGATCTCCAAAATTTTCTCCGTAACCCCCATGTTCTTTAGATCTTAAATCACGTGATTTATTGCAAAAAAATATAAGAACCATCACATACTGAAAAAATAAATACTAGAACAAATGTACATAATACCATACAATTGGTAAATATACGTCCCAAACCTTTAACACTAAAATATCTGGATTTTGCCCCATCGATATGCTTATGTGTTTCATAGGTTTTTCATAATAAAGAGGAATTTTTCCATAAACAGCATTAAACATTTGGTATTTATGAAGGAGATACCGTGTGTTTATTGTGAGGTACGAACTAATCCTTACAGGGTTTACATAAAATTCATGCTTGAAATGGTTAATGGTGAATATAACATAAAGCACTTGCAGAAATGTAATATTTATATATCCCAACCATGCAAGTTAGCCACATTCAGTGGAGATGGTTGCAATGATCCAGTGCGGCGGAGGATATAAAGATCAAGTCCACGCTTAAGAAGGAAATATATCTCCCTACAGACCAAGTCCCACTTATCGTCCAGCAGTAACCCTGATGGTAAAGAAAACAGCAACTCGATGACGAAGAACTCCACTTAATATCCTAATGATAACTCAGGCCTCTAAAACACTCCCCGCTGCTTAAGGAACAAGAAGCCTCATTACTGTGCTCACACTAACCATCAACGGGCTCCTTTACTAAGCTATATGAACACAGTCCCCGCCCTCAAATCTTACCACATGAAGATTAGTTTAATAATATTCTTCCACCTACATGTTTATTGTTTAATATGTCTCTTCCTTTCAGTTCCTTCAACTGAAGTTTCTTATGTAATTTCATGTCGCCCACCCAGATTATATTTCCCATTTATTTAATAATATTTGCTTTTATAGTCCTAATACCAATTGATGAATGAATTGCCCTCTGTAAGTTTCTCCTGGCTCCTCTGTTCTACACCAACTCACGTCTTAATCTTAGCAATTGACCAACTTAAGGCACAAATTCTTGTTTAATAATAAGTTTATTATATTCATCTACATGTTTCGAGCGCTGTTGTGCTCATCATCAGGAGGTCAAATTATATTATACAGCATCTGGTAACGTCACACTGTTAGTGGCCGACCGGTGCGCAGGTCGACCTGCGCAACGGACAGCCACCTACAGAGTGTGACGATACCAAATGCTGTATAATACAATTTTACCTCCTGATGATGAGCACAACAGCGCTCGAAACATGTAGTAGAATATAATAAGCTTATTACAAAACAATAATTTGTGCATTAAGTTGGTCAGTTGCTAAGATTATACTGAGATGCACGGTCAGCAAAACATAAAAAATCACGTCATGTTCTTTTCTATACATTTCAAAACATTTAAATTATAGTACCTTAACCTCTAGTGGCAATGTTGATTCAAGTCGACAAAGCGATAAAAACTGTGGATCTTCACTTTTCCATATTGACTGAGTAAGCTAGATATTCTAAAACTTATTTCAGTACGGTCTTCTCGTGTGAACTGCCTAAATGGTGCGCTGTTTGGATAAGTGAACAAATGCTGCGGTGTTAAATCAATGCTTCGACGAATCGGTTAGAAGGAGTCAGCTATTAATCAACATGTTCCCCGTAGCTGGTTATGTGTTTAACCAGTCAGAACCCATTTCTGTTCAACTGGCCCCACACCCTAACCGAATAAAATTTGTACTTTGCCCCTACTCCAAAACAAAGCTTGTCACTATTATTCATACAACTCAAAAAAAATTATGCACGTGCAGTTGACGGATATTTAAATTGCGTTAACTTAAAATGCACACTCCCCTACATATTTCGGCTAGAGTGAGCCATTTTTCTGCGAGATTCGTGTACAAAGGAATTGTGGTTTTCGATACGTAAAATATAAAGTTTAAAACAGTGGGCCAGATAAGAGTAATGTGATAATATATACTCAAATTATTAACTACTATTATCTAATTATAATGATGTCTTCTATTACATTTCGTGAGTTCCGCTGCTGCATCCTAACAACTATTTGCAATAGTCTTCGATCCCAATATGGATCGAGTCCGTGTAGTCTATTATATGATGTGTACCGTGTAGGAGAGCACTCTGTGTTATTCAATGCATGGAAAATTCAGCCTTTCGGGTATTTTATATTCAGCAAAGAATATATATATATATATATTGATATTTATTTCTATATTTACTCACTAATAAAATCATCACGTAGCAAAGAGTCCTCAAGAAGCCAATATTTTATCTGCTATTCTAAAAAGTTCCCACGTCTTAGGGAATTCAAAGACTCCCAGTTTTCGTTACAGCCCTCCGCTCGTAGCTAACCCGAACAACGTAATGTAGCCAGTTATGAAGAACTGTTAATATCAACTCTGGGACATTCTCTTACACTTCGTTTAATGGCGATTTTAGTGCCGTACCACGAAACAAGGTAGATAAAAATATGTGGTATTATCCTATGGAAATTTTCAGTTACAACCATGAAAATACAGTGGCATGTATAACAAGACAGGCAATGTACGTACATTGCAACAATGAGGCACCTTCATGCAACCATTGTTGCAATGGAAAAGCAATAAGTATTAAATATTGTGTGTAGCCTTAAGTATCTAGTATCCAATGCGCATGCGCCATATTGCCATCTGTGGCCCGACCCGCTCTACAGTACTTTTCCACATTATCTCATAAACGGCCCTTTTTCGAAAGAAAAAAAAAGTTACTGGATGCAAAATGTGTGCTTTAATTTCCTCTACAACTTTTTTTTCTGTATAATTTCTCATTGTAAGAAGAACGGAGCGAGATAAGATCAAAAATGTATATTGGTCTTCATATGAAGTACCAGTTTTTCTTGTCCGACTTTAATGAAACTTGTATTTTCTCGACTGTTTTTCAAAAAGTACTCAAATACCAAATTTTATGAAAATCCAACCAGTGGGAGTCGAGTTGTAGCATGAGGACGGACGGACAGACATGGCAAAGCTAATAGTCGCTTATCGCAATTTTGCGAACGCGCCTACAAATTAAAAATTTGTTATCCCAACCTCAACATTTCTCGGCCGAATCCAGCTATAATCAGAAGGCTGTCTTCCAAAAACACCCAGCTACAGAAGTTCGCGTTTAAGCTTAAGAGTTATTGAAATAACTGCAATGCTTAACTCAGCGCATTTGATTACTGAAAACTTAGTAGTTACTTAAAGTGTGACAACGAAAATTCGAAACATACAAAGCATACAGCCGGTACTAAGCATAAACTGTAAGTTTATGGCTGTGACTCGCACTGATGATAGACAGGAAAACGATATGGAACGGTTTATCATGTTAAGTCTGGTGCTGCTTAAAATTTATCATCATGAGCTGCTCAGAAGTTTTGAGGATATTCAATAGATAATAGCAAGAGAACAATATGATTAATAAAACTGAGCAGTTGAGACTGGAATTTCTTACATACTTAACCGCGGTGAAGAAGGCAGGAACTTAATCTTTGGTTGAAGAAATTAGGAGTTCGGTACTACGAAATTAAATCCCTTTACTGAATAAAAACCTGAGTCATTTGGATTAAGCTCGAATATTAAAAAAATTTCCAAGACTCAGTTTAATATTATCCACCTTTATAAGTTTCAGCCTTAGTGTAGCTTCCATCCATGATATTAAAGATATATGTTCAGATAATCCTGCGCCTAATCACTATGTGCTTGCCAGATGGAACAGTTGACTTAAAGAATGGATTTGCACAGATTCCCAACACTACAAAATGTCTTTCCGATGTCAGAGTTCTGTGATTTCAGCGCGAATCATCTATGAAATGTGATTTAACTCATGTATTGCTGTGCTTCTGTCGTGCATATGTGGTTGTCAGATCAAACACTAATCGGGTTAGAATTATTCTTAAGCTTGAACATAAAAATACTGCAGAACTTTACTACTACTGCTAATAATAATAATAATAATAATAATATAGTAGTAGTAGTAATTGCTGCTGCTGCTGCTAGTGCTGTTGTAGTAGTCTTCATTTTCTCTGAAATCCTCCTACCTACTCATTCTAGTTGTAAAGGGTCGTTTTCGCACCTGATCACACTCAGACACACCACACTCGGCAGGACTACTCCTCTGGACGAGGGCTCGGCCCGTCGCAGATACCTCTATCTGACAACATAAAACACCCACAACAGACAGACATCCATGCCCCCCGCGGGATTCGAACCCGCAATCCCAGCAAGTGAGTGGCCGCAGACCCACGCGTTAGACCGCGCGGCCACCGGGATCGGCTGTATTAGTGTTATGAGAGTTACTGGTATTGATGATTATTATTATATAATACGTTACGATATGGTATGTATGAGTACCAGCAGTACAAAATTGTTATTTTATTGTGAGGAAAGGTTTGTTATCGATACTAAAGTATACATTCAGTGTACGTTAAATTTGTTGTACATGAAAAAAAATCGTACAGGCTCCATGACATTAAACTTATAAATATAACATTAGGCGCCATATTTAGAAGTGTTTATAGTGTAGCTTTGTACAAAATTTCGTATTCCTAGTTCAGATGATACAATAGTTAGCGCTTTAAGACTGTAAGCTAAACGAAAGGTTCGCACGATAGCTATGGTGTTTCATATTCACTAAAATGACATACTATTGAAGATCTATTACCATGTTTCTTTATAGGATCGTGGGGTTTGTGCCGTTGTCATCCCACAAACTGGTGCGGCCACCATTTTGAGCGTCTCGTGTTCGTTAATAATTAATTACAGTCAGAACTGGACAAATGTTGCCAATATAAGAAAATGGCATCCAGTCATAAGCCCCTCGCTGAGACAGTCATATACAGAGTGTTTTTCCCCTTACTTGACCGATTAGCGCCAGCCCAAGGTTCTAGTGAGTTTATATTACACTTTCTAAATGTTATTATCAATTCGATCGTCTGTCTAGCTCCCGTCATTGACTTTTAAACTTCCCCGAAGAGCGGCATACGATGCAACGCTGACGGAGCGCTGGGCCGGCGTTTATCGGTCAAGCAGGAAAAAAACACCCTGTGCCATGCGATTAGGTAACGGAGAGGAGTGGCCAGCTATAGGGATCAGATAAACTAAGGACACTACACACTTATTAGTGCAAGCACCTTCTGTCCACCTGGACACTTCTTCACGTAAACCGCATAGAAATAACACAGTTGCTTATTCTCGATGACGGTCCTATCGATACGTGTATTGATTGAAGAAAGTTTTGTGGTTTACTTTACGGCGCTCTCGGTATCTTCGTGGCTGGCGAGTGACGTATGGGAAAGAATTTGGAATCGGCCGTGGCTTAATCGAACTCTTCCTTCATTTCCCTGAAGGAACTGAGACAAACCACAAAAAACCACAGTCAGCATATCCAGTGTCCACGTCGAGATTCGGAACAGACCCCTTCCAAGCAAAAGTCTAGAAGTTTACTGCTAAATAAGAATTCTCAGTTTGATCCGCGTTACATAATGTTATCAACATGAGCGTATGTTATGTTGATCAGTGTTGTAGTACAGACCCTACGCAGAGTGATTCAAAGGTACCACAAACCGGAAGAACTGCAGTTACTTGTACGTGTATTTTATCTCACTTCACGCCACTGAAAACTCGTACAAAATACCAAACATTCCCTTCTGAATCATTGTTTTATAGGCTTCATTCATTTTTCTTATTCAGTTTGACGAGCAAGGAAATTTCTTCGGATATCACTAATGCCCTGTGCATATATCATTGCCGCTTGGGGTTGTTCCATGGTACACGAAGTCCTTTCGCACAGAATTATCTTTTTTAAATAGACCCAAAGAAAGGAAAATTGAACAAAAAACCAACTAAATGCCACTTATTATTTTATTGTACTTCTTATAGGCTCAACATGTTTCCGGCATTACTATGCCCATCATCAGGAGCTCTCGACTATGTTGTTGATTACCACATTGGTCGTTTCGTTCTTGGTTT
>Ga0123355_10015353_pt1 | contig 12026 bp, 8 predicted proteins | sample TergutEmb28metaG_3_FD_89872 | JGI IMG/M metagenome (GOLD analysis project Ga0123355, IMG submission 89872) | Embiratermes neotenicus P1 segment gut microbial communities from Petit-Saut dam, French Guiana - Emb289 P1 | ecosystem: Host-associated > Arthropoda: Insects > Digestive system > Gut ... | reverse complement strand
TGTCATCGCCAGAGACAACCCAAGTCCAACACCGACACAAATAACAATAATAATTGTAAAAACGAGGACTACCCTTATAAAAATTGCAGAAAGGAGACCTCTCCCATTATATCTTCCCATATATGTATAACAATACTATAGTATGCCGGTTACGTCAAGCGGAATTTTAACAGCTAAATTTTTGCAAAGTGCCGACGTGAATGAGCCCCCTTTAGCTACTGTTTTACAAGGTAGAACGATGGTTATTCATCGAACATTGTTGGAATTTTTTTTATTTGGAGAGGCTTGCCCTTCCAAATAACATGAATAGAATCGTCTAGTTTTACACGAACAATAACTTTGTCTTCAGTTCGAGGAAGGGGTTTATTAGATTCTAGAACTTGAAATAAACGAGCTTCAAACCGAACAATGTAATCTTTGCTTATACGTCACTCGAATTCCATACATTGAATTTCGTCTAATTTTATTTTACCAAGATTAACATGAGCATTATCGCTGTTTCGAGCAGGACGGCTGAACATAGCGTTCATCTTTGGTAGATATGTTTCCAGCAAAAATCTATTCAGACAATTTCGGGTACGAAGTAACCTACAAGAAAGACGGAAATAAAATCTATTCAGGTAGTTTCGGATATGATGTTGCCTATCGAGTGGACGGCAGCAAGATATATTCTGGCTCTTTTGGGTATAATGTCGCTTATCGGATTGATGGATGAGGGCTGAATTCCCGCTTTTTTGACAAATTTTGGTCTTTTTTGGTAGTGGTTTCAAGTATCAGTTTGTGATATAATCTTAAAATTATAGAAAAATGGATATTTTCATGGAGGAGTCGCCATTGCCAGTAATTTCATTAGAAGATACCCTCAACAGTGCCTATAAAAAAGACCCAATTGAACAATCTAATATAGATAGGTTCAAAAAAGAACTTTTGCTCTTTTTAGACCGTGTAAAAGAAAATCTAAACGAAAGCGAAGAACATCATAAAAGACCTTTTGTTGATTTTTTATCAAACACTTGGTATGCACCTGAATACTATATAAATACAAGCGATAAAGTTGACCTAGTAATCCATAATGGTAATAAAACACAATCTCCTATTGGCGTAATAATTGAAACTAAAAGTCCTGTTAATAAATCAGAAATGGTGAGTAAAAACAACATTAATGTAAAATCAATGCACCAACTTTTATTATATTTTCTTCGTGAAACAATAACAAAAAATAGTTTTCAAATAAAACATCTTATTATTACAAATTATATAGAATGGTTTATTTTTGATGCAAGAGATTTTTATCAGATATTATTAAAAGAAAAAAAACTGGTTAATACATACAAAGATTATAGCAATGGTCTTTTCGGTAATGATACTAAATTATTTTATAGCCTGATAGCAACTCCTTTTATCGAACAAAATAAAGAAAATATTTCTTTCACACATATAAATCTTGATGATTACAGTAAAATAATAAAAAGCACAGATAAAGCACATGATATAAAACTTATACCTTTATACAAAGTTCTTTCACCTCAACATTTATTGAAAATTCCATTTTCAAATGACAATAATTCACTTAACAATAATTTTTATTTAGAATTATTATATATTATTGGCTTAACAGAAAAGGATGAAAATGGAAAAATCATATTAGATAGATATGAAAATGGAAAATATCAGTCTGCTTCTCTTCTTGAAAATGCTATCTTTCAACTTTCTGATGAATACGCACATGAAGATATATTATTTGATGTATCTCTTGAACTTAATTTAACTTGGATAAATCGAATACTATTTTTGAAATTACTTGAAGCTCAATTATTAAAATATCATAATGGTAATAAAGATTTTTCTTTCTTAAATTCAAATACTATAAAAACATTTAACGAATTAAATACATTATTCTTCAATGTTCTGGCAGTTGAACCCAAAAATAGAGCCGACAAAGTAAAAGATAAGTTTAAAAATATTCCATATCTTAACAGTTCATTATTTGAAAAAACTGAAAATGAAAGCAAAATACTTATTTCTAATTTAGAAAATGAAGAGATGGATGTTTTCATTTCTACTGTGTTGCGTGATGAGAATGGCAATAAAAGAAAAGGCAAAATAAAAATACTTGATTATATATTTGAATTTCTTGATGCATTTGATTTTTCCAGTGATGAAACAGTACAAATTAAAGTAAAAAACAAAACCCTAATCAATGCTTCTGTTCTTGGCTTAATATTTGAAAAAATTAATGGTTATAAAGAAGGTTCTTTTTATACACCTGGATTTATTACTTCTTTCATTTGTTCAGAAACAATCAAAAATGCAGTAGTAGAAAGATTTAATGAAATAAAAAACTGGAAAGCAAAAAATATAATTGATATATATAATAAAATAGATACAGTTGATATTTATGAAGCAAATTCAATTTTCAACAAAATAAAAATACTAGACCCTGCTGTCGGCTCAGGACATTTTCTTGTTTCTGCTCTTAATGAAATAATTGCTACAAAAAGCTATTTAGGCATTTTATTTGATTGTGAAGGTAAAAAAATAAAAGATTATAAAATATTTGTTGAAAATGATGAGCTTGTTATTGTTGAAAAGGATAACGGAAAATCCTTCGATTATGATTTTAAGAATGATGACAAACAACGTATTCAAGAAGCAATATTTAATGAAAAACGCCGTATAATTGAGAATTGTCTTTTTGGCGTTGATATAAATCCCAATTCTGTAAAAATATGTCGTCTGCGTCTTTGGATTGAATTATTAAAACATTCATATTATACAAAAGAAAGCAAATATAAAGAACTTGAGACGCTTCCAAATATCGATATAAATATAAAGCCTGGAAATAGTCTTATTAGTCGTTTTAATTTGGATGATAATATTACTTCTAATTCAGCGCAATATACAATTCAAAAATATAAAGACGCTGTTCAAAATTACAAAAGTTCAAATAATAAAACAGATAATAAAAAATTATTAGATATAATTAAAAGTATTAAAACTAATTTCAGCGATAATATAAAAAAACAAAACAATCTTTTTAGAGAAAAACAAAACTTGGAAAAGAAGTTATCCTCTCTTGGCTCAGGTGGTATTGAATTTGATTTTGTGACTGAAAAAGAACTTGAAGAGAAACAGAAGAAAATTGAAAAAATAGAAAAAGAAATATTAGCAAAACAAATTGAAATTGATGCTTATTTACATGGTGAAATGTATGACAATGCTTTTGAATGGCGTTTAGAATTCCCAGAAGTTCTTGATACTGATGGTAAGTTTATTGGATTTGATGCTGTTATAGGTAATCCGCCATATTTAAGAGAAGGCAGAATATCTAAAACATTATTTGAAAATCATAAGTCATCTCCTTATTATCAAGGAAAAATGGATATATGGTATCTTTTTGCCTGTATGGGAATTGACTTATTAAGAAACAACGGCATCTTAAGCTTTATTGCAACTAATAATTGGACTACTGCCGCAGGTGCAAGTAAATTGCGGAATGTAGTTATAGAAAAAACAAAAATACTCGAACTTATTGATTTTACAAGTTTTATGGTTTTTGAAAATGCGAGCATACAAACTATGATAATGTCTTTTCAGAAAAAAGCAGATATTGATAATTATAAAATTGATTATCGTAAATTGTCAGGTATTGTAACTTTATCTGACGCATTGGACTTATTAGACAAGAAAAAAAATAATAATGCTTTATATTTATCGCCAACAATAACTAAAAATAACTTTATAGATAAGTTTATTACATTTAGTCCAAACAATATTATTCTAGACAAAATTTCTGAAAAAGGTCAGTTCTTAAATGAAAATGAAGTGGCAAATGGAATACATCCGCACTATGACTTTATCAATAAAAAATTATCATTATTACACAAATTAAAAATTGGTGAAGGGATTTTTGGTTTATCAAAAGCGGAAAAAGAAAATCTTAATTTATCCAAAGAAGAATTAAAATTAGTAAGACCTTATTATACATCAGAACAAATATATAGATATTATTCTTCCCAAAAGAATAAATTATTTATTATTTATACAACATCTGATTTTAAAAAACCTAATAGTATGGATAATTATCCAAATCTAAAAAAACATTTAGATAAATACAAAAAGGTAATTACATCGGATAATAAACCTTATGGTTTACACCGTTCTCGTGATGAACGCTTTTTCAAAGGTGAAAAAATATTAGCTAATAGAAAATGTGTTGGAAAACCTTCTTTTTCATATTCTGACTTTACTTGTTATGTTCCTGCATCATTTTATGTGATAAAAACCGATCGTTTTAATAATAAATATTTAACAGGCTTGTTAAATTCTAAATTGATTGCTTTTTGGCTTAAAAATAAGGGAAAAATGCAAGGCAATAATTTCCAGTTGGACAAAGAACCATTAATTCAAATTCCTATTTTTAAACCTACAGAAGCACAGCAAAAGCCTATTATTTCTCTTATTGATAAAATTCTTGAAGCAAAAAAAGAAAAACAAGATTGTGATACAGACACTTTAGAACAAAAAATTGATAGTTTAATATATAAACTTTATGGCTTATCTGATGATGATATTGCTGCCATTGAGGAAACAACATGATTGTATACTCTGCGTCGCAAACCGAAGGTTTGATGCGCCTCTGCGTGAACTCTTCAAAAGTAAAATTTCTCGAAATTGATAAGGTTCTTGCACGTCACTATGGTTTTACCGTTGAAGAACTGGATTTTATTATCAATTACGATATAAAGTATAGGATGGGTGGGGTGTTGGAGGATATAAACAATGGCTAAATTTAATTTTCCTCAAATAAAAGAGGTAAAAATACGTAATTTTTCTCTTTATAGCAAAAATGGCAAGATAGTAAATATAGATGAGAAAATTACATCTGGAATTTATTGTCTTGCAGGTGCTAATGGATTAGGGAAAAGTACATTTCAGAATATTATTAATTATGGTTTGACTGGTTTAGTATTATCACCTGATGAAAATTTTTTATCTCCTGAAAAGCTTGATATTAATAATAGGGATTTTACCAATATATATTTTGATGGAAAAATTAAAGCAAAAGAAAAGAAATTAGCGGAAGTAGAAATATTATTTTCAATTAACAATAAATACTATAAGATAACTCGTGGTTTTTTTGAAAAAGAAACGATAAGAGATTTAGAAATATATGAATTAAATAAAAAAATAATTTTTCCAGTAAACAAAAAAAGTTCTCCAGAAATTCTAAATAAGAAATATCAGGAAGAAATAACAAAAGATATTGGTATTAAGAAATATGATTATTTTGTTTTTTTACAATTATATGTTCTTACTTTTGATGAAAATAGACGTTTGTTATTTTGGGATGATCATGCATTATCTAATGCTTTATCTATTTCATTTAGTAATAACTTAGATGATGCAGAAGCATTTATTGATACTATGAGAAAAATGGAAAAGCATGAATCCGATGCAAGAAATCACAGGTGGCAGGCAAAACAGATATACGATGAAATAGAAGCTCTGACTTCAAACCCAAAAAAATCAACGAAAAAAGAAAAAAAAGATTATCTTGAAATATGTAAAAAGTGTAATGAATTAAAACGAATCCATGATGATTTATCAATAGAGTACGATAATTTAATAAATAATCGAAATAACTTACATTCTGAAATTTTATCATTAGAGATTAAATATAAGGAATATTTTTCTGATTATTCGGAACCAAAATCAAAAATACAAAACAGTACTTTTATTCAAATGATGGTAGCTGATGAAAAATGTTTGTTATGTGGAGCAAAGGGAAAGTATATATTAGAAAATATTAATAAAAATGTATTTAAAGATAGCTGTCCCCTTTGCGAAACAAAAATAACTAATGAAAATTCTAAGAGTAAGAATATTTTATTAACAAAAATAAAAAATGTTGATAATCAAATATTAGAAAATCGTAAAAAATTGGAGAATATTATTTTAGAAATAGAGGAGAAAGATTTATTAATAAAAAAGACGGATATCGAATATAAAAAATACCAAATGCAAAAAAATAAAATAGAGCGTGATAATCCGCATTTCTTAATAAATGAAAAAAACAATGATGTTTATATTTCTAGGCTATATGAACAATTCCAAATATTTGATGATAAATCAAAAGAAAGTTATAAAAAACGAGATGCCCTTAAAAATAAATATAATATTCTAGAAAAAAAGATAAAAAAGACATACAGCGAAGGAGAAATAATATTTGTTCCTGTATTTAAAGAGTTAGCAAAAAGTTTTATTGGCTATGAATTGGATATTAAATTTGAAACAAAAAAACGGAAAATGTCTTTAACTTTAGATTTGGATTCTAGCGCAAGAACAGAAAGTTATAAATTATCAGAAAGCCAAAGATTTTTTCTTGATATTGCATTAAGAATGTCATTAGCAATATATCTTTCTACAGAGGGTAATGAATCGACATTATTTATTGATACTCCAGAAGGTGCTCTTGATATTGCCTATGAAAATCGTGTTGGAAAAATGTTTGCTCATTTTATTAATTCATATTCTCAAAATATACTTATGTCCGCTAATATTAATAGCTCGCAATTACTTATTTCTCTTGCTAAAAACATAAAAAATAATAAAATAAAAATGAGAAGAATGCTTGATTGGGTTGATTTATCCATAGTTCAGAAAGAAGAAGAGGTTCTTTTTAAAAAATATTATAATAATATTGAATCCATTATAAAGAGGAAAAATGAAAAATAAACATATACTACCAGAAGCATTTTATGATGGATTGTCTATATCTAATAAGCTAGGTGATACTCTCATAGATTTTAGAAAAGAGGAAATTCATCTTTTTTCTTATTTTTCATCTATATTATTTTTATATAAAGGTAATCCAATCGCCGATTGGAAATATTCTTTTATACTTGATTCAAATGGATATCCTTTTTCAGATGCACTCGATGAAGTTATTAAAAGACATATTTTGAATGGATTAATTAAAGAAGGTAATAATTTTCTAAGAATCACAACGAAGGGAATAAATGAGTTTCTTTTTTTTAAGGAAATGCAAAATTTGTCAAAAAGAGAAGAGTTTATTAAAGCAGCATGTTTTACCAATATTATTCTACCATATTCAAAGACCATGCGATCTCTTCTAAATGATCCAGAAATTACTAAGATAAAGAATATTGCTTCTAAACAAAATTTAGATATTGATAATGTGTATCAAGAATTCTCGAAATTAAGTAAAGCTATTGGTGTTAATGCAAATGATTTAGTAATTCCAGCAGTTACATGGATTAATTATATTTCTGAAAGGTAGGGAATGAAGGTTATTATATGAATTTAGATCAAGCTTCTATTAATAAAGCACTCGCAAATACACATATGGTAAATATTTTAAAAGCTTCAAATAATCACAAAAATATAACTAATATTTCTGCTGGATTAATTAAAGCTGTTAGTGATATTTATAAATATTTTGAGCCTAGTCATTATAATGGAGATTTAGTAGTATTTTCAACATTAGATAATTCAATGTTTTCATTACCAAAATCGGAGAAAATACATTTTGATAAAAATTTACTAATTACATTAAATACAAAAACAATATTAATACAAAATATAAATAATGAATTATTTTTGTGGAAAAACGCTAATGTTAAAAAGATATTAGAAAATAAAAATATTTTATTTTACTATTATAAAAACAAAAGTGAATGTTTTTATATTAATAATAAAAGAATAAGTATTGAGCCATTAACTGTGAGTCCTAGTAATTTCTCTATTTATTATTCTGAATTGGAAGAAGCATTAAAAAATTATTCAATAGAAAAAATATATAATTCCTCGTGTACTCGTTTTAAATCAACTTGGGCTGATAAAAAACAAATATATTTTTGTAATAAACCAGAAGAAACAATACACTTATCATTAGAAGAATATTTAAAAAATACTCTACGTGGGGTAGAAGTGTCTTTAGAATTTAATTTTAAGTCAAAAAAACAAGTTGATATTAGAGTGCATTGGGTAAATGTAAATAGAAGTGCACATATAGAAATAAAATGGCTAGGTGTATCATTAGATTTGAATAAAAGAAAGAAATCAACATCATATACTAAATCTAGAGCAATAGCTGGAGCACAGCAGTTAAAAGAATATCTTGATTTTGCTTCAAGTGATAGTCCTAAAATTCACACTAAAGGTTATTTAGTTATAATTGATGGACGCAGAAAGAACACTAATAAGAATATTATTAAAACAATTACTGAAAAAAATGGTTATTTTTATCAATCGGATGAAATAATATTTCCTGATAAATATAGTCAAATTATTAATTTTGAAAAACCACTAAGAATGTTTGCGAGACCAATATGCCACTAAATACGACAACTAACAATTTGGATAAAACTAACGTATCAAATTTTATTCTTACAAAAGACATACCAAGACACAGATGGTATTATTTTAAAGAAGGCTTTTCACCATTACTTGTAGAAACAGCTATAAAAGAAAATAATATAAAGGAAAACGATTTAGTAATTGATACTTTTTCTGGTAGTGGTACAGTTCCTCTTGTATCAAGTATTTCTAATATTAAATCTATTGGTTATGAAATCAATCCTTTTATGACATTTGTTGCAAAAACAAAGCTAAGTAATGTAAAATCAAACACGTTTGATTTTTATAATGATAAGATATTATCAGGGATTAAAATAGGTAAAGAATCAAATTTAGAAAATTATTCAACATTTAGTAAAACAAAAGAAAATGAAAAATGGTTATTTAATAAAAGCGTATTGAGAGGATTTGAAGGCGGATGGGAAGCCACAAAAGAAATTCCATATGAAGTTGCAAAACTATATAGACTGGCACTAGTATCATCTACAATGATGAATTCAAATGCAATAAAAGATGGAAAATGTTTGCGATATAAGAACAATTGGGATGAGTTATCGTACACAAAAAACACATTATTAAAAGATTTTATTGAAAATTGCAAGATTATATCAGAAGATTTAGAAAGTACAAGAATACAGAAGGAAGCAACAATAATAAATGGTGATGTAAGAAAAATTTTAAGTGAAAATAGTAAATTTAGTTTATGTATAACATCTCCGCCATATTTAAATTCATTTGATTATTCGGATATATACAGACCGGAATTGTTTTTATGTAAGTATGTAAAAAGTAATAACAGTTTAGGGAAATTACGCTTAAATACATTACGTTCACATATGCAAATAAACTGGGAATTACCAAAAAAATCAAAATTTGGAATTCTTTATAATGAATGTATAAATGAATTATTAAAAAGAAAAGATCTTCTCTGGAATAAGAAAATCCCTGTAATGATACAAGCATACTTTGAAGATATAGAGAATATACTAATTAAACTAAAAAGAAAAGCCAAAAAAGATGCTCAATTATGGATTGTAGTATCGACTTCGGCTTACGCAGGAGTACATATTCCTGTTGATTTAATTATTACAGATATAGGAACAAAATTAGATTGGGAACTTGTAGGAATTAAAAACATGCGGAACATGAGAAATTCAACACAAAATGCACAAAAATATTTAAGTGGAATTGGTGATACTAAGAGATTAAGAGAAAGTCTTATAATATTTAAAAATTAATTTGAATAAATTATTTGGTATTAAATTATGAGAAGGAGAGAAAAGATGGTCACAAAAAATAAAATTACTAAAGAAATACTTGCAAATATTATTAGTAACATTTTTATTACTCTTCCACTCTATGCCTCCTCGTCTCTGCGAGAAGTCTTATGCTATAAACCCAAAAAAAGGAGTACAATAAACAACATGGCAAAAAAGAAAACAAAAACCGAACTAACGCCAACAATTCCAAAAATAGATGAAGACCTGCTATTTAAGCGTGTTTCTCAAATAATAGAAAATCGCAAAACTCGTGTATACTCTTCTGCAAATCAAGAAGTAACGCTTATGTATTGGGAAATTGGGCAATATATAGGCTCTGTTCTGCTTGAAGGTGAACGTGCAGAGTACGGAAAACGAATAGTTACAACACTGTCGCAAAAACTAATGGTTAAATATGGTAAATCATTCGAGATAACCAATATTCGCAGAATGATAAGATTCGCCGAAAACTTTAATGATTTTTCAATTGTGGCGACGTTGTCGCCACAATTGAGCTGGTCGCATTTTGTGGAAATATTGCCTGTAAAGAATACAGAAGCAAGATTATTTTATGCAAAAGAAATAGCAGAACGTAATCTTAGCATTAAAGAATTACGGCATCAAATATCAAGAAAAGCCTATGAACGCCGAGAAATTGCAAATTCCCAATTAACCGAAAAATCAACTATACCTTTCAACGTGTTTAAAGACCCGTATCTACTTGATACTTTAGGTTTAAAAGAAAATTTCCTTGAGGCTGATTTAGAAAAAGCGATACTTTGCGAACTTGAAGCATTTATTTTGGAATTCGGAAATGGTTTTACATTTGTAGAACGGCAAAAGCGTATGACCGTAGACGGTGATGATGCGTTTCTTGATCTGCTGTTTTATCACCGTACTATTAAGAGACTTGTTGCAGTTGAGCTTAAGCTGGAAAAATTTAAACCTGCGTTCAAAGGGCAAATGGAATTTTATTTGAAATGGCTCAACAAATATGAACGAAAACCAGATGAAAATGAGCCGATAGGATTAATACTTTGCCCAAAAGCAAATCGCGGTCAATTGGAGTTATTAGAAATGGATAAATCAGGTATTGCTGTTGCTGAATTTTGGACAGTTATGCCGCCAAAAGCCGAATTTGAAAAAAAAATCAATGCGATAATGCAAGAAGCAAAAGAACGCCTTGAACGGCGTCGAACCTTTAGTTCGCAATCATTCTTAAAAACAGATATAATAAAGCAAATTGATTATTTCTATGAACCCAAAGATGATGAAGATTAAAATATCAATATAAATTAATTCAAGTATTTTTCCTTTAAACAATCATCTAAATTAGAAATAAATCCAACTTGGTTAGCTGTATATTCATCAATTATTTTTTATAATTCATTATAATACATTATATTACCTGATTTTTTAACTTACTCTGTAATATGGGTAATTGTAACAATTTTCAGTTTTAATCAGAGCATATTACAATCATGATTGCAGTTACACTTCCCACAAACACACAACAGCGGACAACAACACCCTCGACAAGCTTGTACGCAAGGGGACTGCGGGCGGCGGAGGCTGGCAGGAAAAACATCCGGGCAGACCCGATCGCTCCCCGCTCCGGAGACTTCGAAGAAGGCTCCGGAGCGGACTCTTCGCCGGAGTTTTTCCTTGACAGACACCGCCGCCCGCAGCCCCTTGCGTACGATGCCCTACTCAATATATCGTATTTTTTCCGCTTCAAAAAAACCTCGCTGAGGAGGATTTTCATCCGGCACTCCCAGCGCAATGATATTAAACGGAATCTTTGGAGTCTCTACTTTAAGCAGTTGCCGCATTTCCGCAACTTTTTCCTCTTTAGGGTATACTCCGCACCAACACGTTCCAAGCCCCATGTATTGAGCTTGCAGTAAAATATTTTGTGTTGCCGCACCGCAATCTTGCGGATAAAAACCTGACGGCAAACTTTCGCCCTGAGGAAGCGCAACAATCACTATTGCCGCATCCGCATTTGCACACATTTTTGCGTACGGGTGAATTTCCGCAATCGTATTCAGCATTTCACGATTGGTAATTGCAATAAATTCCCACGGACGGGTATTACACGCAGAAGGAGCTAACATTGCTGCGTAAATAATCTTTTCTAAAATATCTTTAGTTATATGCTTTTGAGTTTTATATTTTCTGATACTTCTTCGCCCGATAATGGCGTCTAAAATTCCGTCCATAGTTTCTCCTTGTTTGAATATGTTTAGCTTATCACAGGAGTGTGATAAAAATCCAGTAAGTGAGGCTGTCCCAAAACTTCAGTTTTTGGGACAGCTTCCTTAGATTTAAATGAAAAAGTGGCATTTATGACGCTTTTTCGGAAGCCTGTCTCAAAACTGACCG
>Ga0123355_10015352_pt1 | contig 12027 bp, 9 predicted proteins | sample TergutEmb28metaG_3_FD_89872 | JGI IMG/M metagenome (GOLD analysis project Ga0123355, IMG submission 89872) | Embiratermes neotenicus P1 segment gut microbial communities from Petit-Saut dam, French Guiana - Emb289 P1 | ecosystem: Host-associated > Arthropoda: Insects > Digestive system > Gut ... | reverse complement strand
AGATGGTCAAGTTATGACCGAAACATGTAGGAGGTTTAGCAAATTTTAAACGAAGCCTTATGTTTTAAATTATTTTATGTAAATAAATATTTTAATAACATAAAACAGTGCAAGTAGTTGGCCCATATTTATAATAATTATTTAGAAGAATTTCACTTTTCAAATATTTAATTCAAAACAAGAGTTCATATGCAACACCCAAAATGCAGTAGGGCTACACATTTTCAGGGACTTTTCTTTGCAGTTGTTTTACAAACATTGTTTTCGTCTAGAAAGGCACAAGTAATAGCGGGCGATCTTCATTCTTACTGCATGCACACTGGCAAATTCCTGTGATTCCTATTTGCTTGTGATTCATATGTCCCTCAGCGAGTGTTCACTGTTTTCAATATATCCCTTCTATTAAATTTAGTAGTTACCAATTTCGTATTTTGTATCAATGTAAAATAACCACTGCCACCGGGTGAAAACCCAATTGCAGTTAATAAATATTATTATTATTTATCTATTATTGTACAATGGGCACCGGGTCTTTCCCGGGGGTAAAGAGCGGCCGGGGCGTGACGCTGACCCCTCACCCCCTTCTAGTGCTGTAGTCAAGAAAGAGTAGAGCTATACCTCTACTCCCCCTATGGGCCGTACGGGCTGTACAGAGCCTCAGTGCCTGTACAAAGGTGCAATCTACCTTCCGCCTTTTACTTTCTATTATCGTTTTAGAGCTACTGAACCTACTAGATAAAGAAAATGAACACGTTAAATTGCTTACCGCTCAAGACGTTGGCGTACCGACTTCGGATTACTGAGTTGGTGTACTTCGTACCTCATCTGCCATTGTGAACAGTACAAACAGGTTTATTGGAGTAGTAAGTGATGAGAAGTGAAACACTGAGGTGAAAGCGTAAGTGAATTAGTGATTGTAAAAAAAAATTACAAGAAACTGTAAACAGTACTGTCTTGCTTGGGTGCTTTTACCTTTTATATATGTTATAAAATTCTAATTTGTCTCGTGTGTTTTGTTGCTAGTTTTAAGTTGTCTTTTGTGTAATTGTTTTTGGTTGACCGTGTGTATTGTTGTAGTTGTCTTGTGTGTGTGTTGTTATCTTATGTGTATTTGTTGTACTATGTGTGCATTGCTTTTTTTTTTACTTTAGATGCCGGACTACTGACTAGAAGTCAGTATTCGGAAGGTCCTGCGACCGGCCATCTCGACACAGGTTTTTCTTGGTTTCCCTGTGTCTATGAGCAAATGCTGAGATGGTTCCCAACATTCCAAGTTGCCACTACATGCTTCTCATTTAGCCCTCCCGACTTAAATTTAGTAGTAACCAATTTCATGTTTTGTTTACATGTAAAATAACCACAATAACAACCCAATTTCAGTAAATATATTATTATTATTACTAAAACCATTTGCCCTTCTCAGACAGACGTTATACAAAGTGGTAAACCCAGTATGTACTCCTAAACGTCACATTACAATCACCCGCTACTTTGCCTTCTTATACCAATCTATAAGGACATTAAATTCGCCACTTTCCCTAATAATACTTGCAGCACCCTAAAGACAATGTTGACCTCTAGTATTGCGTGATGCTACGTATTCTGGTGGAAAGAAACAAAAGACCTCATTTTATATACATGGGTCCGCGCATCGTGAATCGAATTTAATAATTTTCCAACAAGATGCGACTTATTCAGTTTATTACATTACTGTAGGCAGATCTACATGTTTCCGGTGTTGACACCCACCATCAGGAGCTCGTACAACTGTAATTACAGCTTCTGGCACTGGTCAACCGGATCTACTACCATCCGCTCTCGTTGTTGAGTTGCAACGCAACTATACTCTTTGTTAAGTTGCGTTGCAACGCAACAACGAGAGCGGATGGTAGTAGATCCGGTTGACCAGTGCCAGAAGCTGTAATTACAGTTGTACGAGCTCCTGATGATGGGTGTCAACACCAGAAACATGTAGATCTGCCTACAGTAATGTAATAAACTGAAAAAGTCGCATCTTGTTGGACATTTAATAAAGACCTCATTTAAATGTCACTATACATTCACCGGAAGACAAGACGTAAAATTCCGTAAGTAATCGCCGTGAAACCCCCAGATATCACAAACGGAGACTTTTTAAGGAAGTTGGGATTAATATAATGTCAGTACAGGCAACAGTTTCACCAGACCTCTTTATTTTACTGTTAATGATACCAACTTGGTGGTTCTAAGAACGATCGTAAATACTGTGATGCAGAAATGATCTGAAAGTATGTCAGGATGTATGAGGGACTGTTGGAGAATATGTATTTAATTATATTTGCGTACTTCTTTTGTTATTATAATTTCACCACGCATTAATTTCTCTGACCTGATCGTATTTATAGTAAAGTTTGGACCAACGAATCCCCCACTCCATTTGCAATTGATCTGTGGCTAGTGAGTGTTTTAGGAGCAATTCGCTAGTGCATCGGATAAGCACAACACAAAATGGATGTAGAACTTCACAATTTCTAGATGAATGTGAATGAGAGTTGTTTGAGAGTTGTTTGAGAGTTGTTTGACCGTACATCTTCCCCATGAAATAAAGTGAAATGCAACTGCATGCGACTAGGTAATTTTATTGATGTATTCTCAGATCGACATGTTTCGAGTATATACGCCCATCATCAGGAGCATTAGATGTTGAGTTGTAGTATATGGTTTTCTGTACCGAGTTTTTGGATGGGTGGTGGTCTTGAGAGCCGCTGCGTAGGTCGTGTGTACGGTGCGGATGGTGCACGGCACACGACCTACGCAGCGGCTCTCAAGACCACCACCAATCCAAAAACTCGGTGCAGAAAACCATATGCTCCTGATGATGGGCGTATGTACCCGAAACATGTCGAGCTGAGAATACGTCAATAAAATTACATAGTTGCATCAAGTTGGCATTTCACTTTATTTCAGAATCTGAATGAATTACTTCAAGATCCTGTTCGGGAAAGAGGTCACATTGCCCAATGGATAAGAATCCAGATTACCCAAAAGGTAATTTCTTATAAGCTTAGGGAAATCGCAGCTTCAGTCAGTATAGCAGCCTTCATGCTTCTATTTGCAGCACGTGGCTTGTAGTATCGATGAAAAAAATGCGGGTACATTATTATATTTGACATCTCGTTATGTTCCAATACTCACAAAAAAAAACAAACAGTTTATTACGTCAAAACACCGCAATAGTAAATAATATGCGTATTTTACCATGGCAATATGTTTCGGTCTTTCTTTAGACCACATACAGGCCAACGTGCATATGTTTATTGTGAGCATTGAAACACAATGGGATGTCAAGCTAGATCCATCAACTTATACAAGAACTTAAGAATCAGGGTCATGAAGTGCTGTGCGAACATTTATTTCAACCGAAAAGGTCTTACTGTACATAGTACGCGCTGATTGTATCTTTACATATGAACGTCGGCCTGAAGATGGTATAAGAAAGACCGAAACATGTTGCCATAATAATATGTCAATATCATGTACTATTGTTGGGTTACTGACGTAATAAACTAATTGTTTTATAGCGAGTAGATTGTTCTATTAACTAATGTAGAAATTTTGACTCTTATAAGCCGAAAAAATGTGTGAATGCAGAAAGCGTAGTTTTGCAGTAGTGATGTTCTCATCGTTACCGTTAATATGCAATGACCTTGCCACGTTTTATGTGCTAAGGTGAGCGGAGGTCTGCTGTAGTACGATGTAAGTGATAAGTATGAAGGTCAGTAAAATAGAGCATAGAGGAAATTATACAGGACGTTTCATAGTGTACTCCGGGATTACAAAAATTATTTATAGGAAAACCGTAGGATACGTATTTGCGAAACCTGTACAGATAGAAGGAACAACTCAACACCCCCCCCCCAGTAAGTTGTTTTTCATCGTAGTTCACATTTATGCCGCTAGGCGACGCGAGTGTATGTAGTGAGAAAATGGCCGCTCTTAGGGAGAAGTCGTTTTGTGTGTTGGAATATCACACGAGTAAGTCTGTGGTTACTGTGCAACGTGCATTTCGTACAAAGTACGCAAAGGACCCGCCTACAGACAAGACCATTCATGCGTGGTGTAAACAATTTACTGAAACTGGGTGTCTGTGCAAGCAGAAATCAAGTGGTCGCCCATTATCCGCTGAAGATGACGTTGAACGGGTTCGGGCCAGTTTTCTACACAGTCCGAAGAAATCAACTGGAACTGCAGCTAAGGAGCTATCGATATCGATAACAACAGTGTGGATGGTTCTGCATAAGCGTTTCGTGTTTAAACCAAACAGCATCCAAATGGTACAACAATTGTCGGATGAAGATCACATGCGCCGGCCTGATTTCTGTTTGCAGTTACAAGACTTAATGTGTTCCGATGATCATGTCTTAGAAAAGGCGCAGTTCAGTGACGAAGCGACATTCCACGTCAACGGTGCAGTAAATCGTCGCAATGTCAGAATATGGGGATCTGAACACCCACATGCCTGTGTGGAACATCAACGTGACTCTCCTAAAGTCAATGTGTTTTGTGCAATCTCCAGTCAAAAAGTGTACGGTCCATTCTTCTTTGCTGAATAAACCGTTACTGGCATGACATATTTGGACATGTTGCAACTGTGGCTAATGCCACAGTTGCAAAACATACCGACGTTCATATTCCAGCAAGACAGAAGTCCCGCCCACTTCCACTGTGAGGTTCGTCAGTAACTTAACACAATGTTACCAGGACGTTGTACAGGGCGTGGGTCTGGAAATGACCAACCAATGATATTATGGCCCCCGAAGCCCCCTGACATTACGCCCTGTGATTTTTTCTTTGGGGATATTTCAAAGACCGGGTATTCGTCCCACCATTACCACGCGACCTCGCTGACCTAAATGCAAGGATCATTGCAGCAGTGAAGAATATCGATGCACCCATGTTGACGCGTGTGTGGCAAGAACTTGAATATCGTATCGATGTGTGCCGTGTCACCAGCGTTGCACACGTCGACCATCTCTAGTTGTCCAAAAAACACTTTTTCAGCCTTCCTGTGGCTGTGAACAGTTCCATTAAGGTAGGTCCTTTGGTTTTCTTGTTATAAAAGTTTGTAATCACGGAGAACATTATGAAATCGAGAACATACAATAGCCGTATGCGCAGTAAGTGTTGTATTCCAGGCTTTCAACAACTCTTAAATCAGTTCGTGAGCATCACGTGTGTGTCCGTAAAAGTGTCAATAAAAGATGAGAGTAAATTTGAATTCTGTAACACAAACAGCTGCAAAAAGAAGTGTGGTCAAGCATATTTGAACTGTTATGTACTGAGGAAAAATTATGTGAATATACACGTAGCATAAAATAATATATGTAAACAACGTACTATGCAATATTTATGTGTATATACAGAACTTACCTGCTATGAATTATGCTAACACACGAATAACATACAATAAACTAATTAGCTTGAATGAATTACGCCCTGTTGCTCCTGCTGATTAACCTTTTGGCGCTGGAATTACTTTTTTAAATTTTAGCACACACCGTATATAAAATGTGAATAAAACAGGAACCAAATACTTTAGAACTATGAAACAAACTGCATTTTGAAGAGAAAAAAACGGAGAGTATGTACCATGTTTAAAATATTCAGTACCTGTATTTGTTGAACAAATATATAAAATGCAACGTTTAGAGGTTAGCGGTGCGGTACGACCACTATAGTGGTCGTTAGGCATCAAAGGTTTAAACCTGAAAATGGTCAACTTTAAGGAGTTTCATCCCCGTTGTGTTAGTTAAAACATAAGGTAACAATTAAGCATGGACAGGACCGTCATAACACAACTATACTGTTAATTATATATAGCATGTCTACTACATGATTCGGCCAATACTATTTTTGGCCATCATCAGTTTGGATACAATTATCGGAGAAAACTACACAATATAGAATATGATACTGATGGTTATGTTGTATAATATTATATACTGTGTAGTTTTCTCCTATAATTGTGTCCAACTTGATGATGGCCAAAAATAGTATTGGCCGAAACATGTAGTTGACATGTTATGTATAATTGACAATATAGTTGTGTTATGACGGTCATGTCCATGCATAATTATTTCCTTGTGCTGAAAATGGTCCGTTGTTTTAGTGCACTTCAATTGAAATGCTGTTAATAACAAAAATTCAAGCACAGGGCTCTGGGTGCCAATACCACCTCCTTTTGTGACTATTTCATCCAGTGCCTTTCCCTCTGTGTCATATATAGGTGATACACTAAAATTGCTAGTGTTTAACATAACTTATCGAACATCGGTTCGTGTGATGTTATATGCCCTAGGTTAAAAGCTTCTAAAATATCGTTTATTTACTATACATGATAAATAATCCAGAGGGAGGAAATATGTCGGAATAAAAAAAGGGTGCCAATAACAATTATAATTTTTTTCTGAGTACTTTATTTACGGCATCGACTGACGTGTTAACTTCGACGATTTTAAATTAGGTTATGTTATTTATTATTACAAACACACAAACGTTCTTTTACAGTCATTTTTTTTTCCAAATTAGCCACGAAACTTAGTAGACAATTGTATTTGCTCTTGAGGTAAAGAACACTTGACTCCCGACCCATATTTCTCATATAAATATTTCTGTTTCAGTCAGTACCGAGAGAAATTCGACATCACCGACCACGCCGATGGCACTCTGTCCTACCTACAGAACTCAACCTTTCATTTCAACAAGGAAAAATCTGGGAAGCTCTCAGAAGATGACGAAGTTACTGTACTGAACATTGCGCTTCTGGTGAGCTGAGAATTTTAATTTTCAGGTGACGTATGTTGTATCAGTAAACTAACTCCGTGGGTCACAGTCCTTCTTGCCGAGATTACGGTTTCTTAGATAGTCGAGAAATGTGAATTTTAATTCCATTGTCACAAGAGCCCGTTACTTGTGATTATCTCGAGCTAACTGAATCCATCGTACCTCATCTCATCTTGTATCTGTGAGACCCATCCGAAACCTTTCCTCCCATCCAGGCCAAATCCGTCCAAGAGGGCCCTTTTCTTCTAGCTTCCGCACCAAAATCCTTTACGTATTTCTATACTTTCCCATGACAGACACATGCTCGTCCCATCTTATACTCCCTGACTTGATTGTCAAAAGATTATTTGGAGAAGAGTACGAAACCTTGAGCTTATAATCATGCAGTCTTTCCAGCCTCCTGCTACTATCAAACAACCAAAATAATGGAAATTTTACTTGTTCACTCCCTTGCAAGAAACATTAGCAAGGTTGGAACATTTTTATTACTATTTTCAGACGTATCTTTTCTTTTCAAAAACATGAAAAACTGAAGGATGTATTAGAAATAGGGTTAAGACGGTTACAAGTTGAAGATATTACTGTAACAGGTTACTTTATTAAGAAATGGGCGAAAGAGATCGGAGATCGGAGATCGGTTCGGAGTTGCGCACGTCACGTCAGCCGTAGATGGCGACAAAGATTTAGTGTCAGGGTTTGTAGCAGCATTTAGAAAAAGGTGATACGGCAGATAAATACGCCGCAATCTGCGAAAAATTAGGGATAAAGAGGCTCAAATTTGTGTTTAAAAAATCCATTACAGTTTTGAACACAAGTGACGACAAGAAAATATTGCCGTACATCGCAGTTCTTAATATTGTTGTTTCAAAAGTGATTAAGAAGGAAATTTAAAAAAAAAAATGAGACGTATTTCACACAAATTTAACTAAATTATTTGCAGTTACTCCACAAAAGTATTGTATGAAATATTTCTTCTATAATGTTCTTCTTCCATAACATTCGCCACTTTAAGTAAATATTTCGAATTTGAGGTTAAAATATCTCAATTTGTTTCCAACCTCGTTATACTTGTACCTTCGATAAAACGCCACATATTGCGGCAAAACAAACAGTGCCACTGTATCGTCGTTTGACTGTACTTTAAAATCTTGCAACTGAGAAGCCATGCTCCGATCCACCGCCTGGTTTAGGCTGAAAATTCCAATAAATTTGAAATTAAAATGTAAAATCGAATCCGATACTCTTCGGTGAGAAGCATGCGGTAGCAATTTGGAATTTGGTAACCATCTCAGAATTTACTTGAAGAAGTAGAAGAAACGAGAAGAATTTTGGAATTTTGGAGTTATATAAAGTCTTTACAGAAAACGATTTTATTATTTTGTTTATGGAGTCTTGTAACCCCGCAATATAGTTACAAACGCTTCGTGGCAAATTTTCATCTAACTATAAAACGATCAGCTGACAACTTAACTAACCAAACCAACAAATAAACACAGAACTCCCTAACTAGACAATTAACTACTTAACTAATTCCGCAGGACAGAGTCCTTTTTGTGAAGCTAGCAAATCCACGGTTAGGCAAGAATTATCCCGCATTTTTCGGAACCCGAGTTTCGTTACACTCTTCACAATATCGCGCCAATTTTACCTATCCCAAGCCAGACGAATCCAGTTTACACCTTCCCATCCTACTCCTTTAACATTCAGTTTAAGGTTTTATTTCCATCTACTTCTTGGACTTCCAAGATTTCTCCTCCGTTCAGGATTACCCACAAAACTATTACAGCCGTTATATTTAGTTTTATGAGGTGTTAAATTTATAAGTTTGATAGATTGGGTGGATTTCTTTAAAGTTAGTAACTTTAGTTTCGGGTGGGAAGGCGATTGTAACGGATTTGTACAGCAGCTTAGAGGGTTAGAGAGAGTGAGAGGGTGACAGAGAGAGAGAGAGAGAGAGAGAAGGCCAGTAAGACACGGGGAGATTATGTTAGTGCGATACAGGAACAGCGTTACGTAAGTGAGCCAATAGAAACAAAGTATTTCAAATGTTGACTGTTCATTCTATTAGGGAGTAGTGGGATTTAACAGTTAGCCAATTGGGAACAGTAAAAATATTTAAGGGGGGATGGATTTGAAGTGTGCGAGTTTGGAAACTTAACGTAAGCGAGTAGTCTGTTTATATATGTGTATTACCGTCTAAAATACAACATATGTGCATCAACACAGTGAATAAATATCAATTACATCAGGGCTACATGTTTCGGCTGTGATTCAGCCATCATCAGGCCAATGCAGTAGTCTGTTTCCTACCCAGAATGTGACAAGTCGTGTTTAAGTTACACTGAGACTAATAATGCATAGATGTTTAACGGCGCATCCATGCAAGCTAACATCTGTAAATTTTAATAATCTGGTGATATAATACAAAGAATATTTTATGGTGTAAAGTTATTTATGAAATTACCGTCTTGCTCCTTAGAACACTTAGATTCCATTAGATTAAGACATGCGAAACGACTGATGAGCTGAGGTGGGTTTTACTATGTATATATTTCTTTTTTCTCCGCACGTGCTACGCGTCCTGCCTATCTCATACTTCTTGCTTCGATAGCCATCATTCTCTCCGGTGAGGGGTAAGAACCTTCAATCCAAGAATTATGTAACTTTCTCCAGTCTCCTGGTTCTTCTTCCCTCTCACCCAAAATATCTTCTGAGAACTCAGTTCGCGAAAACATTCAGTCTTAAGTTCTTCTCTCTCCCGTATTATTTAACAGAAGGTACTAGTCAGATTCCACACATTCGTATTCTTTTTGATCACTTCCGTATAAGTACATTGGTATGATATAGCAAAATACTTTTTGTTTTTCAGGGGACTGTCTCAAAGGCACAGAGATACATTTCTTCCGGCACGCCACTAGATGGTGTTTTGTCGGAGACATTCCACGGGTCTGAGAAGGTAGTTCACACAGCCACAGTGGGGGATCTGGCTTGGCGTGGGGTAAATGTCATCAATTGCTCGGTGATTGATAAGATGTCTTCTGAAGGTCGAATGGTCTGCGGTGCGCTGCAATCTCTTCTGCCGGCTATGGTGGCTGAACATGAACCAGGGATCTTCAAGATGGCGTATTTTCGCCACGTGAGTTGAAGTTAGCTTTACCTTAGTAGTTGGAGAACTCAGCACCAAGTAAGTATGGGAATAAAACACCGGAACAATAATTGAATTTTTGGAAGATGGTCTCAAGAAACAAACTGGAAGAAAGATTGTGCGTAAAACTTGTATTATTATTATTATTATTATTATTATCATCATCATCATCATCTCCTCTATGCAGGGTATTTATACTTATATTCCTGAGACAAACTATGTCCCTAGGGAATACAGCATTGCAGCTATTCCGTTGTTACTATTCATGGTGCTTATATCGTTAGTTTCAGTGTTGAATCTATTGTACTTTTACATTAGTACTTTCCGAAGTGTGTGTGCAGTGCCCAATATGGCTATTTTATGTAGTTCCTTGACTTCACGCTTTCCTGGTATGTTGCTCACGTATTTTCTGAGTGACTTTGAAACAGTCCCTGTCGCCCCTATTATTAATGGTATCACCTTTGTTTTTACATTCCACATTATTATTATTATTATTATTATAATCATCACGACATTTTATTATCTCTGCCAAATCTTTATCTTTGGACTTATTCGGAGGATTTATTAACCATATTAATAGCATGAATTGGTCTTGCACTTTGATAAATATACATGAATGTGTAATTTGCTTTGTTGTGTTCATTTCTGCACAAATCTCCTTAATAGCGTGTAGTATTATTTTTCTGTGTTCCTATTAAAGAACATATTTCCATACGCACTTAAGTATGTATTCATACAAGCAGTTCAATGGAAATCTTACAAATCTGACTTTACTATTACTTATATTTATGGTAAGATGTACATATTTGTAATTTAATGTTCTTTTATTTCACTTCTCTGAAAGGAATTACTACTCTAACGTTACTTATGTGTACTTTAAACTATTAAAAGGTAAAGTGATCCCGTTACAGGTCCGGTGTGGCCCAGAGGGTGGGTAGAGGTATAGCTCTACTCTTCCATGACCGCGGCACTAGAAGAGGGTGAGTGGTCAGCAGCACGTCGCGGCCGCACTTTACCCCCGGGAAAGACCCGGTACCCATTTTACAGGAGGCTGGGTGGACCTCAGGGCCGGTCTGGACGGGCGGAAAATCTCGTCCCCACCGGGATTCGATTCCGAACCGTCCAGCCCGTAGTCAGTCGCTATACCGACTGAGCTACCGGGCCCACACTTTAAACGATTACAATATTAAATCAAGAAAGAACACCGTCGTCACGTTTGTAGCTGTTAAGTTACACATAAGCTTGTGTTTTTACAAGTTCCATTTTATGTCCATCTAAGTACCCGGCTACGTGCGCCCTGCTCCAGTGGTCAATGTGTTGTCCCTATCAAGTCGGTAGCTAAAGAAACCACTCGTACTCTCGTCATTACGATATTTTACACTTCATTCAACTTGTAGTTTTTCCCAGCGTCAGTTTTATACGTCATATCTCGACCCTGCAGTAAGTAAGGCCAGAATCTCTCCCACCTCAGAAGTTGAAACTTCCGTCATACTGTCAATACAAAACAAAAATTTTCGGTTTTAGAGTTCTGGCGCAAATGGAAATCATTAAACTTCTTCAATAGGTCTGAAACACACACACATATGGCATCCTAACTCGTCAGCTTAATTATATGCTGTCTAAGAAGCAAAGTGGGCTAAAACTAAGCCTAAAGTGTACCGATATTTTTTGCAGAAGAACAACTCGAATGATGGCCGATACCGTATTAACAGCGGAATTTCTAATGTCAGATCCCTGGGCAGGATAGAAGAATGGAATGGCAAGCCGAATTTGACAGTTTGGTCCGAAAGTTTCTGCAATACAATCAACGGAACTGATGGTACCATTTTTCCTCCTTTCTGGTCTCCTAAAGACAAGATTTACATCTACTTGCCTGACATCTGCAGGTACTGCATCATTCGACGTTCAGGTGATCGTGCATCGTGATAATTTCTATGATAAAACCAAATACATTCACTAATTTCACAAATTTATTTTTGGAATAAAATTCAACATGCTCCGGACAGTTCCTCTCTCAATCATCACGAGTTTTTCACTGTACACACAGCAATGGTATATGT
>Ga0123355_10015351_pt1:0-10000 | contig 12027 bp, 7 predicted proteins | sample TergutEmb28metaG_3_FD_89872 | JGI IMG/M metagenome (GOLD analysis project Ga0123355, IMG submission 89872) | Embiratermes neotenicus P1 segment gut microbial communities from Petit-Saut dam, French Guiana - Emb289 P1 | ecosystem: Host-associated > Arthropoda: Insects > Digestive system >... | reverse complement strand
ATTCCTATCCTCTGCCCGCAAATAATAGGCAGCTGCCTATTGGCTGGTGGCTTACGTCGTTTGTGGATGCGTGTCATGGTGTATGTTTATGTATCGGTCGTCAGGTTTACTCTGACTTTTCTAAATTCTTGCCGGAAATTACTTTACCTCTGCCAAGGATGCGCGTGTGGAAATGGATTCTGCCCATGAAAATGAATTTTGTATTATTCAGTTTGCGCAGACAGATACAGAGATAGGTGTGCAACGTGGGGTTTTAAACACAACAGGAAGAACCCACCACGAGAAAACTATTTTTGCAGCTATTTTTTAAGGCTGTGGGCTGGGCGAATCGGATTTCGGATCCTGGGAGAGGAAAGCGATTGTTTATTCCAAAGCGTCCAGACCGATTCTGTGGCCCACGCAGCCTCCTGTGCAATGGGTAACGGGGCTTCTTCTCCTGGGGTAAAGAGGCCGGGACGTGAGGCTGACCACTCAATTTAGTCAGCGCTGAGGTTAAGATGAGCGGAGACATATCGAACCCCCCTTGTATGCCTGCAGGAACAACTTTACTTTTATCTGTTCTTAGTGTTTTCAAAACAGAGGACGTGTGTACATTGGGAAGAATCCAGGTTGACCAGACCTCAATGAAAGACCGAAGTGTGTGAGGGATGAGTTTCAGGGCAGTTCGAGAAAGTTGGCTTACACAGAGATATCCCTGTGTAGAATTCCGGTGATTCTCCTAGCAAGAAATTACCCACTACTGACTTTCGTCTGGAGGTAATAGAACATCTGAATAATGCACCATCACAGCAGTAGATGGGACTTGATACAAAAAATGTTATTTGATGTTCCTGCCCTCCCAGGTCACCAGACTTCTTTTATTGGATCCATGTAGAAGATGTTATGTTTTTGTCGTCGCTGTCAGCAAACATTTCTGAATGGCATGCAGTGGCATCAGTTAACAAAGACAATCTGCCAGTGATCTGGAAAACTTTTAAATGAAGAATTGACGTACACTTTGCAATTTATGGTGCTTATATTGAGAACCTCTTCTGCCCATGGTAAACGTTTAGAGATTCCCTATCTGTCTGTGCATGCCCTTCAGTAATGAGTGCTAATTTTAATTTCTGTGGGTTTTTGTATCTGTTCACCGTGTGTAATATGCGTCTCTGTAAATATGTGTCTCTATAAATATGTGTCTCCATAAATAAAGGATCGTAAGTTTTCATAATTTCTTAGGCGTTCTATCTCGGCTGATTTGTCGGGGAAGGGTTACAAGACTTTTACTTATGTTTACTAACTGCATATGTACTCGCGAGCAACATTTTGCCCAAGTGCTATGGGTTATACGGGCCTGGTTTATAGTGTCCTAAATTCGATCTACCAAAATTCTACCCACGTTCCAGGGACACAGAACTTTATTTACAACTAACTGCCAGCACTTCCGCCTTTTGTGCTCCTTGTGACTTTTATGATAAGCCCCTCTCCAGTTTTCGTATTTCCGATGCTTATCAGTGCCGTCAAGATGCTAGCAGATAATTATGGATTGCGCAGGAATCTTTCGGCACTATACAGCGAGATCCACGTTCAAACACACGAATGCTTTGTGTCTTAGTAAACTAACACTTCATACATTAAAGGAAGTGAAGACGTTTATTAACCTTTATTTGTCCATAAACTATACTTTGAAAGTAAGTGTGGGTTGATAAGCCTCTTATTTAGTATCTACTAAATATAGCGTAATTTTTAAAATTGTGTTCTTTTGAACAGCATCTTTCACATAAACACTTGACAATTTAAAGAAATAACATGTAAAACGATTTTCTTGTTAGAAGGTTTTACTTTGCCGTACCGTACTTTGTATTCGGAAGACCCCGGTTTCGATTGTTGCCCTCGAGTCTGGCTTCAGCGATGATGTTACCTTGGACTACGATCGGTGGCTTTAGTTTGGAGTTGAGTTACTGCATAATTCTGTTCTTTGTAAACGGATAACGAGAACTGAAGACCTACAAAACTTTGCTTCATAAATTAATTATTTTGAGCAATTTCCACGGCTTCCGGCTTTACAGGTGGGCAAACTGAAGACTGTGACGAACTGAATTCGCTATTTCGCGAAACAAAGAACGTATTATTACCTTTTCTAATAACGTGAAGCAAAATGTTAATAGTGTGGTGTTGTGTTTTTAATTTTGCAACGTTGCTTGCCGTATCTGTCCCTCATATTTGAAGCATATTGTACTCGAACAGTCACGTGCTACCACTATCGAGATCTGTTATCATATACATTTGTCTGCTTTCCACATCCTCTAAGTTTCAAATGTCTCCTTATTCAAGGACTTTTTAGTATTATCAAGTTATAAAATAGTGACACTGATAACTAGAAAAGGATTTTGCAAGAAACTGTAGTGGCCTGCTACAACGCATGTCCTAGTTTCGGAGGAAGGAATTGAGGTAAATCGCGTAACACCTCAAGCGTCTTCCGAGACTCAAATCTTAGATGTCAGATGCCGGCACATAAAATGATTGCCGAACAGTACACGGTGAGCGGCTTGCTAAGCATGATTACGTTTTGGAAGAAAAACAATCGGTTATTCAGCATGGCAGCTGCATTTCACTGCAAATCTTCAGACGAAACTGGATTAATATGTTTTGCATTGATAGGCTAAAAGAGCTCTTTAACCGTGTAGGCACACTTCAGATAATCACTGTTCTAAGACTTTACTCAGCGTGGATTATTATTTACCGACGTTTCGTGACAACTTGTCGGCCCCATTTTTAAGGGTCAAGCAGGACGCTTGAAGATGGGACCTTTAGGTTGTCCCACAACGTCGGTAACTAACAACCAATCTACGCTGCTTAACATCCCAGAAGAACGAAGATCTCACATTGCGGCGGAAATCTGAAATCACGCAGTATAGGTATAAGGTATACTTACGTTTCCTTGCCTATCTTTTTGTCACAGACTTTGATTGCTTCATTGGTCCTTGTTTTCTGCTACACACAACATAATCCGCCTTTAATTAATGTACATATTAGTCATTGACGTAAAATGAAAACACTCTACAGGGTCATCGAAAAAGATGGACGGGATTTGAAACCGCAATAACTTAAAAAGTACTAGACGGATTTACACGTTTGGCGTCTTAAAATGTTTAGAAAAGTTTAAAATTTTGGACTTACCTTAGTACATTTCAATATGTGCAGAGTTTGTAGCTCTGGAGACGTCCAAACGAAATTATATCTCCTGCCACGTTTTCTGAATCATGTCTCGTGTTACAGTTTCAATGGCTGGTGTGAACCTTTCTTGCAGGTGCTGGATGTTCCTTATCTTCTCAGCATACACAATGTTCTTAATGTACCCCCACAGGAAAAATCAAGTGGAGAGAGATCTGGGCTTCGAGGTGGCCAGGGTATTGGTCCACCCCATCCAATCCAGGCATCAGGGAATCTTTCATTAAAACGTCAGCCACAAAGAAACTGAAATGGGGAGGAGCTCCGTCTTGCATAAAAATAACCCTACTTACAGTTTCTTGTTCGAAGGTTTCAATCTGTGGAAACACGTACTGTTTAAGTTGTAGCGGTTTCAAATCCCGTCCATCTTTTTCGATGACCCTGTATTACATGTCATGGATTCTGCCTGTGAAAAGGGCTTTGTGAATTTTATGACAGAACGTTATTGACTTGACAGATGTATTGGACTGTGATTATGGTGTATCCCATTCACACCTTCGACTTCTCAGTCGTTCCTAACAGTTCGTATTACCTAATGTCCATATGCCTAGATGTTAGGCGTGTATATGTTTTTGGCTAAAAGTGAAGTGGGTTGCCCAGAGGTTTAGAATAGCGTTTCCAATCAGAAGTAAGAGCGTCGATGTTTCATTTACTCTTTTTCTTGATGCGTGCGATCCTGTCTCCTAAACGTTTTATCTTCATTTATTTCAATCACAGGACGATGGAGACCGAAGAAGGAATAATTTTGGTGTGAATGAGAAAGTGACTGGTATTTGTTTACACCACATGGCCTCATGTTCTGACTTAACAGTGACCCTTGTGACAAAGCTGTCGCTGTATCTTGAAGTAGCGTATAAAATTTATCTTGTGGAACTTGCCATTTGAGATATGTTTCCGTAATAAACACCTGAGTGAAACGAAGTGTTATCAGGATGATAATTACATGTTTTGTGTTAAAAGATAACAATGTTAATGATAAACTTCTGAGTACTTTAATAAATTATTTTTTCTCAATAAATGTTATTTTTATTAGAATGATTTGGATTTGTCATTGTGTGGCTCATAAACGTATTATGAAGAACGCAATTATTAGTATTCCTGAGACACTGCATTATGTATCGTTTCGTAAAATTATTTCCAACAGGAAGCTAATAGTTTTATTTAACAGCAGCGTCAGTAACTAATATTATGTAACGTCGATGACAGGTGAATGTAACGTGATGCTGATAATGAAACCCGAAGTAATCAGAGAAAAAAAAACTGTCCCACTGCCAGGTTTCCACCATAAATCCCATACGTACTGGCCTTGAATATCTCTGTATTACGAAGCATTAGTTTTTTAGGAAAACAATCAGAATATTTCCCAACATTTGTGTCTTTCACACTTACTGCATGCTTAGTTTGACAATACTTTAAATTCTGGTTCTCTTCATATTACAAATCAGTTTCACTCCCCGCTTATTTAATCTCCCTTCATCCCACTAGGCGTATTTTTTTACGTTTGAAATTTGTGAATTTCCTTAAATAAAGCACACTGTTTCACTAGCGTTAGGAAAGCTTACATAACCCAATGTCATTGTCTACTGTGTGCATATACGTCCGTGCAGACATACAGTGGGACTGGAATGAAGGCGCTGAGGGGGTTATTTTCAAGAATGTATCCAGTATTGTGTAATCAAAACCTACAAACAGTGCACATACGTGTTTTTTAAAACAAGCTTCTCATTTTTGTGCGCTACCTTCACAGACGGAGATAAGCAGGCAACTTAAATCTTTGACAGCTTGACTCCGATAAGGAATCGTCGGTACCTACCGTCAGGCCCACAGACAGAGGGGTGCAGGAGGGTGTAATGCAACCACTACAAATCAGGATGCACCCACTAAGAATTTGCATAATATTAAAAGCAAAAATGCTGATCGGCTCGCTAAAAAACAAGCGAACCCTCCCACATCCACTTGTTGCCTTTGTTGAACGGCGTCGTTGGAAATGACTCATTAAAAAAAAAGTATATATAAGCAAGATGTTTTGTGCTATGTTGTAGAGGGCATTAGGTAATTAAAGTGTTGATTTTGTGGTGCTGACAAACGCCCTTTTTACGCTTAGGCATGTATACACACTATATATAGAATGTATGTATGATACAGTATTATATACATAAATAGTCGCATTTTATATAGCAATCCGATTAATGCACGAATATATGTTAACACCCCTTTATTCATACTGTTACACTCCTACATGTTTCAGCCCTTAACGTGTTATATGTTGCATTATAACTGCTACGTAACACATAACACGCTGCTCTTTAACCCTTATCCCGCTAACGTGGAGAATATGGTGAGATCCTAAAAATGACAACAAATGGCAGATGGGATTTAATTCAGCGTTTAAAGGGTTAATGTGATGTTTACATCTGGATAGGTATTTTGTTGACGCTTCTCACAAAATGTGACGGTACTCCCTGAGGATGGCCCCTTGAGGTCTGAAACATGTTGCGAGCGTAACAGTATGAAGAAAGTGGTGTAAATATGTACAGTGCATTAGTCGGATTTTTATGCAAAATAGTGTCATCAGTTCACGGACGGACATGGACAAGATATATAGTCGTATGTATGTATATGCTCCCGTACGGCAGCCGCTACACCTACTGTTCATATTCTGGTTACGGGTCTGCCTACTGTATGTGTGGGAAACTGAGGTTTCCAGATCGGGTTTCGGCGAGTTTGGGGGAAGGGGGAATGAATACCCTTAACAGAATTAGAACCCCTAAACACTGATCCCGTGTGTAGTCGCTTTATTCATTGGTCTATTATTATTGCACATATAATATTGCGTTTCGATGAACTGTGTCTTTTGGGGAAAATCAAGCGATTTTAAATATAGTGTGTGGTTTAAATGAGAGTCATGAATTGTAAGCTTTTCTGCCTTTCTGTCGTCTAACATCTGAGCAACGCCCACCGTGAAAACTGTGGCTCATTGAATTCGGAAGGATGCCTATAATTTCAACTGTCCGTTACCATCCATACGTCCGAACGCCATGTTGGATGTTACCATAGCTTTCATTTATTATTACGCTCTTGCAGCATTTATTGACACATACAGTGGGTATGTAGATTCCACAACAGCCTTTTTCAATTGTATACATAAAGCAATACCCTTGGATCTTCGGAAGGCTAACATAAGCATTTATTAACAGCATCGTTTCAGCTGTTGTCACAATTTCTTTAAAAACTTTGAGTAAAGAAGTAGTCTTCCCAACAGTCGCATCTTACGCAAAGTTTTCTGTAAAAATCCTTTAAGGAGTTTTGAATGTTTCACGCTTTACCTCCTTGTTTCGGCTAGGGTCACTGCACTGATAAAGAAGCTCCTCATTATGTAAATTCCTTCATTTTCCAGTCTCATTATCGGAATTCGAAAGAGCCACTCTCATTATTACTTTATTTTCGAATGTGATTTGTGTTTTTTCACAGAATAAAATACCGTGGTCACATTACAGAGCATAAAAGTGCAGAATACGTATTGCATATGTCTGGCACTCTGAGTGGTGCAGTAGCAGCAGAAACTAAAGGTGAAATTATCCTACAGATGAACGTTCTATTTAATATTAATCACCAAATATTTCACAGGTCTAAAACACATTGAGAATAAACTGACACATAAAGAGGCAATGGAAAAAATAATATACTACCACATTATCAGAACAAAGGCTATTTTGGAGATCAAGATGTAGGTGGGAGAATGACACTTAAATGCGTCTTACAAAATTAATTTGTGAGAATGGGGTCTTCAAAGGTTCAAGTGTCCAAGCAGAGTCAGGACTTTTCTTGGACCGTTTGCCTCTTGAAAATGGGAACGATAGGTTCTCTCGAAACGTTGGTAACGAACTACAACCTGGGTCGCGTATCATCAGAGAAGAGCGAAGGCCTCAACTGCACCGCGGTGGATGCCTGATATCTCAAAATTTGTGAGAATGTTTGAAATGTGATGAACTACTTTGGAATGGAGTTTGGGGACGGGTTTGTTTACAACGATGGGTTCTGCAGGTTATAGCAGCAAGTTATTTTCTTTTAACAACTGCTTAATGATTGAGGCAGCAGGTTACTGCCCTTGTTATTATGTACTTTCCACACTTACTGTTGACCCACTCCCGTAAGACCACCATTTTGAGATAACCACGAGAAATTCGAATCACAAGCCACATTGTTAGTTGCTTACTTGTTTCTTTGATTACTTACTTAGATACTTGGTCTTTTACTTAGTGAGTTGCTTATCCAGTCAGTTAATTATTCACTCTGTTTTTTTCTTTTCTGCAAGCGAGACCCTTCTTTGGTGCACTGGATAAATTCGATGGAAGTGATTTGTTGCAATAATCTACTGTAAGGAAGATCTGAATTTTTTATATCAGCAGATGAAGTAGCATTTTTTGGAGACAATTCTGTGCCTACATTAAAGTTTCATCATACTGCACAGAATGTGACGCGGTCTTCGAACGATTACGTTATATGTGTATATGTGTACTGACAGCGTAACGGACGGGGGTTTGAAAGCCTTAAGGCAAATGACCGTTTGAAAAACCTAGGCGTAGATGGGAGGATATTATTAACATAGATTTTAAACGATTAGACTGAACCGTGATAGCATGACTCACGATCAAATAATTTTGTGGAATATCTGTAGTGACAAAGTGCCGATATTTGGCAACGAGAGTAACAAATAAAAGTACACTTGGGAAAAATCTTAGAAAGGTTCAGTGCGGGAATGCATGCTACAGTTCCGTTAAGAATCGTAAAAGATATTCTTATTATGGCTTAGACCTATGGGCGCAAAATTGGTCTGTGGTCGCAACGTTGAGAGTGTTGAGGACGGGTGTAGGAACATGAGGATCGAGACAATTTTATAAATTTACCCTTCAGCAAACAACGTGATGAAATTAGGAAGGATTAGATGGACGGGATATATAACAAGCAAGGTTGCACATTCTTAATAAGAAAATTTAACCGTTTGTGAGATAGAAGGCAATGGATTTTGAAAACCGCTGTGTGTATTTACTTGCTTACTTACTTACTTACTTACTTACTCCATGGCGCAGAGTCCTTCTTGAGAAACTAACTGGTTTTCAGTTGTCAAGAAATTCCCCGCATTTCACGGAACCCGGAGGCTCATTACCGCACTCACAAGTGTCCTCCACCTGTCTCTATCCTGGGCCAGCCCAATCCAGTCCATATAACCACATCCCACCTCCTGGAGATCCGTCCTAATATTATCCACCCATCTATGCCTAGGTCTCCCCAGTGGTCTCTTTCCCTCCGGTTTCCTCACCAAGACCCTGTACACCCCCTCTCTTCACCCATACGCGCGTATTTGCGTTCTGATATCCTATGAATTTAAGACGAAACCAATCCCTTATATGTTGTGTACATTACAGTAATCAGATTTTATTATAGGGATTTTGTTGGTCAACTAAACGTGTGTCAGCTTATTCATCTGTATCTGCTGCTTGTACTTAGAACATTCTTGTGCATTCGTACTTTCAAGTGTGCAGTTGTTTAAAACAAAGATTCCTGAACTTTGTCGTTACCGCTTTCGATGTGGCAGCGATTTGTTGGTGATGATGTCATGACATTTTATGTACTTTGTGGTTAAGCTGAGTTGCTACAATGTGAATAAGGCATGGATGCAGATAATAACCAGACGTGTGCGTGACATAAATAGCCTGGCAATACGGAACGAAAATCTAAAAGCAGCGAATTTTGTAACACACCATATTAAAGAAAAATTTGTTTTGCTGTTGACATATACGAAACTAATGATATGATCTGAAGAGCTTATTTAAAAAAAAATCACGTACTCTGTTTTTGCGTGTGACAAGAACTGAGCTTGCATTATGCAATAAAACCAAGCGAAGATGAAATTGTCCATGTTTACATCGTGAAGAAATCGAGTAAATACAAGTATATAGCTCCAGTCGTCCTTTATCTCGGCTCTCGGCGCTGATTGAGGTGGGTGGTCAATTTCACGTCCCAGCTGCCTTAATTCTGGGAAGAAACCAATGACAGTCTGTTGCCGCAGAAAATTATTATGCTCTTGCTGGTTTCAGGTGCTTTCGCAAAATTGCGAAAAGCGACTATTAGTTTTGTCATGTGTATCTGTCTGTCCGTCCGCATGGAAAAACTCGGCCACCAGTGTACGGATTTCCATGGATGTTTATACTTGATTATTTTTCGAAAATTTGTCGACTAAGTTCGAGTTACCTTAAAATCTGATAAGAATAACTGGTAATTTACACGAATAAATGTATACTTATTTATCATATCGCGCTCATTTCTTCTTAGAATGGGAAATGTTTCAGAGAAAAGTTGTAGAGAACATCAAAACACACATATCGTATGTTCAATTTTTTTAATCGTGCTGTTAATCAAAAGATGTGGAAGATTACTGTAGAGCCGGGCAGGCCGCTGTTGACAATACGGTGCATGCGTATTGGACGCTGGATACCCAAAGCTGCAGATACACTCAGAATATATAATAATAATAATTATTGCTTCTCTACTGCAACAATGATAGCACGAACGCGCCCCAATGTCGCGTTATACGCACATTGTCTTGTCGTTCTCCGGATCGTCCAGCTCGTAGCCTTGTCAACACACCGACTGAGTTGTCGCGGCTGCTTGGTCACACAGTAATGTTTGGGGGGAAACAAAAAAAAAAAAAAAAAAAAAAACAAAAAAGAAGGGCCGAATGAATGAAAAGTTCATATTTTTTTTTATGCGGTATGCGGGGTATAACATT
>Ga0123355_10015350_pt1 | contig 12028 bp, 5 predicted proteins | sample TergutEmb28metaG_3_FD_89872 | JGI IMG/M metagenome (GOLD analysis project Ga0123355, IMG submission 89872) | Embiratermes neotenicus P1 segment gut microbial communities from Petit-Saut dam, French Guiana - Emb289 P1 | ecosystem: Host-associated > Arthropoda: Insects > Digestive system > Gut ... | reverse complement strand
TGTGTGTGTGTGTGTGTGTGTACATATCACGGTGGTTAGTTGGTTAAACAGAAGTAAATTATTAACCACAAGGCATGAAAGTGAGAAGAAGAGAACCGCGCTCTTCTGGTTTATTACGCAGTGAGTAATGGTAAATTCTTACCGACGTTTCGGGACAATCTATCTGACCCATATTCAGATGTCAAGAATTCTTTTGGGTTCTTGGCCCCTGAATATTGGACCGTTAGGTTGTTTGGAAATGTCGGCAAGTAATTACCACTACTCGTTGCGTAATGACCTAGAAGAGCGCAGTTCTCAGCTACTTCGCGGCGGAAGCCGGAAATCACGTAACAAGGAAAGCAATTTAAAGTAAATATTATGAAGCCTAACAGATCTGCTTTCAATCCAAGCTTCTGGAAACGTAGTTTCTTACGTGCACACACTTGCAATATTTAACCAGTAACGCTTGTATCAAAATTACTCGTCTTCTCTGCCCACAATCTGCTGCAACCATTGTTTGGTTACAAATATCAGATCCGTCTGTACTCCCAGCATTCCGACTGCTGGTTATGGGCCGGTGCTTGGACACTAGACATAGTGACAGGTTCCTTTTTGTCTCCTATGATAGGCTTTATCAGTTTATCTAACATTCTGTAGTCGCTGATGACACCAAGGTTCCATACTAAGCAAAACAGACGAGGTTAAGCAGAGCCGACCCGAATAATACAAAAAGTTTAATTCCCACCTCAGATACAAAAAAAAATCGAATATTTGACGTTGAATTAAAGTGTAATTTTATTCCGAAAACCAACTGAAACTTTCTGGGAACAATGTCTACTGTTCCACATTTCAGTCAGGCAACATATCCCCTGTGAATAACGCTGCGAATGAAAAGGCTTAGCAACAAAACCAGAAGTTTTATTGCATAATTTTAAAAACAGTATTTTGCATTTATTGCTAAAAAGTGTGAAATTCCAGTAAATCTAAGTATCATAAATCTATTATCGAAAAATGAAATATACAGTTACCTGTATCGGGGTCAATTCTCACGTAAGGTAGTCCCAAATGTTCTGTAATTATTAACTCTCAGCTTATTTTAGCGATAATACAAATATACATCTTTTGTGACGTTTGATAACGTTCAAGAAAGTTTAGTACTCACGTCTACTTACTTTGCTTGCGTTTGAGCAGATGTATAGAAAATGGAAACATTCAAATGTACAAATGGTGACAATTTCATTTAAAATATATTCCAGGAAAACACAATTATTTTCAATCAATTATACATGTAATGACATGTTTCGACTCAAAGAGTCATCATCACGATAATCAATGAACCATATCTAAGATAGACTAAGTAACAGTGCACATTTTGGGACACCAAAAAGCTTACAAAGGTGATCACTTTGTAGTTCGGTAGTATTTCTACTACTAATACTACCGAACTACTAGTGATCACCTTTAAAAACTTTTTGCGATCCCAAAATGTGCACTGTTACTTGATCTACCTGAGATATGGTTCAATGATTATCCTGATGATGACTCTTCGGAGTCGAAACATGTCGCTACATGTATAACTGATCGAATATAGTTGTTTTGACTGGAATATATTTTAAATAAATGAGCAAAAACACAACGCGATGCATACAATTAAAATACTGACAAGTGGTTTTGCCTGCAGGGCTCAAACCTGTATAAAAATTTTGTTTGTTGGACCGTGCATCATTGTGATAACTGAAGAATAAACGCAACTAGATGCTACTTATTATTTTATTGTATTTCTTATAGGCTCAACATGTTTCGGGCACTGCTATGCCCATCATCAGGAGCTCATAACTATAATGTTGATTATCACATTGGTCGTTTCGTTCTTGGTTTACTGTAGGTTGGGAGTTAGGTACGGTTAGGCTGAGCTCCTGATGATGGGCATAGCAGTGCCCGAAACATGTTGAGCCTATAAGAAATACAATAAAATAATAAGTAGCATCTATTTGGTTTTAATTCTTCTGTATACAAATGTTGGCAACCTATAGGCATGCCATACAAGCCTTTGGTCTCCTCAACACTAAGCCCTTGCCAGATTTGCGTTCAAATTAAGACAATTTTAGGCTAATAAGAAATTTAATCTGCCATAATTGAGATTAATTACTTGTGCTGCGATACATTATGTTTAAAATACGGAACTTCTTAGTATATTTTGTAAACGTAAACACACAAAGTATTTGCAAAACTGTCAAAAGGACTTTAAATGCAAGACGCGCAGTTAAGGAACAGCACGAGAAGGAAGAGTAAATGGCGTTTATTCTTCTGTGAACTTTATCAAATTAGATTTTTCGAAGAGATCTATAGATGTGAAATGTCAAAGAAGAAGAAGATGGAAATATTACTTCCGAGTAACAATAACTAAGAGGTCTGTTATGCACAGTGACTCGGACTAGTAACTAAGTATATTTATAATCAGTTTATTATGCATTATTTGCAAAATGAAGAAATCTGTCAGGTAGACGTCACGTCTATCCGTCTGTCTTCCTGTGTTTCTGTGCCTAATCTGGTGGAAATATTATTTCTTTAAATCATAAGAGGAATATTTAAAAATAAATTTTAATTTTTCTGGTAGAGTTGTCATTTAATCATATCAATCGTATTTTCAGTAAATCAAATATTTTTTGAAAATATAATGTATCAACGTTAAAGATAATGGACGTATGGGCAAGTACCGAAATACTGCCACGTCTAGAGAAATTCAGAATTTTGTCCGGTTTTTCACTCCAGTAAATCGTGAATTTTCTCGTACAGAACGGGTGGGGGGAAAAAAAAAACATTTCACAATTCCTGTACCAGAATTTCAACCTAATTACAAACCCCCATTGACGTTTACACAACACGCTGCATTGCGGCACATTCTACTGCCGTGCCGCGTCTCTATAAATTCATTACCAAATGTTTCAATCACAAACAACAGTTATTGTGCATTTTTTTTCCACCTGCTTTTACTCGCTCCATATTGCTGTACGATCGTAAAATCTTTCGCTACAGTCTTTACAAATTTATGGCAAAAAAATTATAAAAGCGATGTATTTTTGTCGATATTAACACTGTAGTTAAAACAATCTTAAGTTATTAAAGCACAAGGCGCTACTAAATATTTCAGTCACGCAGACTAAGATATTTTTTTAATATTATAACTTTATTTTTCCTTAATATAATATTTACTACCAAGCATTTATGTAGCAACGTTTCTGATAAAATGGTAGATAATTTGGAACGGTATGTTACGGTCTCGCTGAGCACGTACTGAGTAAGAACACGTGAAAGACTTTAGTAACAATGTTGTTTTTAAATTACAATTAAAATTGTGAATAAATTCTGATAAAACGGTAGATAATTTTGAACGGTATGTTACGGTCTCGCTGAGCATGTACTGAGTAAGAACACGTGAAAGACTTTAGTAACAATGTTGTTTTTAAACTAAAGTTACAATTACGAATAAATACACTGCCTTATGCAATGTTTTATCAGTTCTTTATAAAATTTCATTTTTATTTTTCTTATAACAGGGCTAAGAAGTAAAATGTGCCTAAAGAGACCACACACATATAGGAGTATCGTCACCCCGAATAACATCTATAATAATTTTACATTCAATGGTCCGTGCATCGTGTAATATGTGTCAATAATTATCCAACAAGATGCAACAATATACAGTTTATTTATACCTGCAAACTGCTCAACATGTTTCGGGTGGTATCTCCACCCATCATCAGCAGCTCATATCACTCTATCTACAGTATCTGGCATTATTCAGACCGTTATTGCTACCTGTCGTGTCCCATCCAGTCCCGTCCACGCAGGTAGCAGTAACGGTCTGAATAATGCCAGATACTGTAGATACAGTGTTATGAGCTGCTGATGATGGGTGGAGATACCACACGAAACATGTTGAGCAGTTTGCAGGTATAAATAAACTGTATATTGTTGCATCTAGTTGGATAATTATCGACAGCTATAATCATCTTGTGGGGACCGCGGAGGTACAGTGGTTAAGACGCCGTGCTACAAATCGTAAGGTCGCTGGTTCGATCCCAGCTGGTGTCACTGGAATTTTTTCTTTGACGTAAAATCCTTCCGATCGCACTATGGCCCTTGGGTCGCCTCAGCCTCTAATAGAAATGAGTACCAGGAGCATTTCCTGGGGATAAAGGCGGCCGGTGCTTAAGGCTGACAATCTTTCCAAACATCCTGTGCCGTTGTCATGCAATCTGGGAACCCTAACTTCCTGGAACCCTCTGGGCCTGTCCAGGCCTGTAATGGGACTACTTTACGTTTGTAATCATCTTCTTTTGCAGTGAAATAATTTGGTCTAACTTCAAATACCTATACTACAGAGTTCCCTGTGATATCCACTGAGCAGTAGAGGCAGGCGTTCTTTATAACGAAAATCAAAACTGTTTCGTGAGCGACACACTTAAATGGGTAAAAATAATTTGCTCTTCCCGGTTGTATAACTACATCGCTGTATTCTCCGATAAGCAAGAAATGTAAAAGTATAAGACTTAAAATAAAATAGATATTTCCCGAAGAAAAAATTCAATCTGCATCTTACGTGGATTCCAAAACTTCTTAATACACTCGAGATTTCTATAAAACGTATCGCGGTTATGAAATAAGATTTTACATGTTGTTATTTGTGATGATTTCCGAACTCCTTCGCCTAACAGATTTAGTTGTTTTTGAAACAGTTTTAAAGTCTGGGTTGTAAGCAGAATACTGTGTTCTTATGTCCCATTCCAATTTAACCAATCCCTCTACGGTGTCCCGTCATGCATTACACAAATTTAATGTTCTGTACTGTGTGAAGAATTATTTTCTGAAGTTGTACTTCGCTTCAGAAGAAACTTACGCTAACCGCCAACCGTTCCAAAATACGGCTAATGACAGAGGCCAAACTATATTAACGCTTTACCTGCTAACGTGGAGAATATGGTGAGCTCCGAATAATGCTAGCAAAGGGCAGATGGGATTTAACTCGGCGTTTAAAGGGTCAATAATTGTCCAACGAGATTCAACACAAAGCAGTCTATTTATTTTTCTGCAAGTTCAGTCTACATGTTTCGGTTGTCAACCACACCTATCATCAGGAGTACGCAAAACTGTAACTACAGCCTCCGGTACAGTGCAGCTACCTCCCTCCAACGTGGCCAAGCTTGGCCACGTTGGAGGGAGGTAGCTGTGCAGAAAATATGGCCAGTACCGGAGGCTGTAGTTACAGTTTTGTGTACTCTTGATGACGGGTGTGGTTGACACCTGAAACATGTGGAGTGAACTTGCAGAATAATAAACAGACTGTTTTGTGTTGCGTCTCTTTGGACAGTTATTAATATAGATCAGCGATGCACGGAACCAAAGACACAAAAGAGGCCAAGCTATAGCACAGAAAACAGATCACCAGCGTTAACATGTACTATCTTCTGTAAAAAATGAATGGCTGATAAATGGTCCTGAAAAATTACATCAGCATCTTTACGAGTAAGAGGAAGAATTACACAAACTACAGCATGACCAAGTTTTGAAATTTTTTTGATGACGTGTACATACACTGTACATTGTACATCATTTAGCATAATTCGCAGCGGCGAAAGGAAACCCTGATTGCAAAATGATCTTGAACTGATATTAACATTGTATTACAGAAACAAGACCGTCAATGTAAGTGTAGCGTAACACTTAGGTTCGTTCATACAACAATTGTTATAGTGGACAAGAAATGAGTATAAAACATTTTGTGTCTGAGTGTATTCTTGGCTTGGCTATCCGGAATGGAAATCACATGTTTTTGCGCAGTACTGTACTGTCATCTGTGGCTTGCTGAATACCATACTATTCCGCATTATCTCATAAAACGCATAGATTTTTTTTTTGGGAGGGGGGGGATACTGAACATAAAATACGTGATTTGATTTTGTTTACAATTACGTGTGAAATACTACTGACTCTAAAAATAACTCAGAATATATTATGATAAATGTACATAGGCCCTGATACAAAGTGCGCATTATTTTTTCACATTTTAATGAAAATTGATTTTCTTAACAAATTTTCCAGAAATCCTCAAATAAGAAAATTAAGCACGTTATTATCCACCTAATGCACAATGTACAATATATAGATACAATTAAAATTATAAAATATTTAAAAGTGCTCCAACATGTTTCGGATCACGGAGGATCCATCATCAGGGGCACTGTGCCTTAATGTATAGTGAACTAAACACAAGCAAAGCGGGTCAGAATATGCTGCCATAACACCGACCTTGTCCATGTCAACGGATATGATGGAATCATTCTTGTAATTTCTAGCCAAGCCGTGTATAAGTTTCCCTGATGATGGATCCTCTGTGATCCTAAACGTGTTGGAGCACTTTTAAATATTTTATAATTTTAATTGTATCTATGTTAGGTGCGGTTAGGCTGGAGTAGTGTCCGGACACTACTCCAGCCTAACCGCACCTAACATCCAACATACAGCAAACCAAGAACGAAACGACCAATGTGGTAATCAACATCATAGTCGCGTGCTCCTGATGATGGGCATAGTGGTGCCCGAAACATGTTAAGCCCATAAGAAGTACAAGAAAATAATAGGTGGCATCTAGTTGGTTTTTATTCTTCAGTTATCACAATGATGCACGGTCCAACAAACATCAAATACACAACAGGAAATTCTTAGAAATTTGGAACTTAATACACTTTTATATACGAAACGAACCGAATCCTTATCCGCAGATTCCTTCTGTCGTCTCTTTCCGTTCCGGTTGGTATGGCAGTGTACAGGCATGAACTGCGTACAGCGACCTATCGTACTTGGTAGGCATATTCAAGGGACGTGATATCTTACGGAACCACGGCACTAGGGAACAAGTAATATGGATATTTCAGCCTTTATATTTAAAAACTTCACTGAATTTCAATAATAATATTTCAGTGTTCGATTTTAATTTTGTATTTAAAATATTCCCACTAAGTCTGAAGTCTGCGGTAGCACAGTGGTTAAGGTGCTGTGCTACAAATTGGAAAGTCGCTGGTTCGATCCCAGCTGGTATCAGTGGATTTTTCAATGACATAAAATCCTTCAGAACGCACTATGACCCTGGGGTCGATTCAGCCTCTAACAGAAATGAGTATCAGGAGTATTTCCTGGGGGTAAAGGCGGCCGGTGCGTAAGGCTGACAACCTACCACCATCCTGTGCCGTTGTCACGAAATCTGGGAACCGTAACTTCCTGGAACCCTCTGGTTGTCCAGGCCTGTAACGGGACTGATTTAGTTTTACCTTTACTCTCAAGTACAGTGCAAGAGTTTCCTAAGGCACTCACATTTACAAGAACTTCTCCAGACCGAGTTTAACAATTATGATACAAATAAGGGGAAATTACAATATATAAGTACAACATATTTTAATAAAAAGCCAGTTAGATTTTTCTCATTTGTGTTACATTTGGAACCTTATAAACTAATCCTCACCGACACATACACTTTAATATGTATTCGTCAGACGTGGCAATTTAATCTTATCTTTTGACGTTCATTGGGCCGTGCATCGTAATATATTTCTATAGTAAAACCAACCAAACGCACCAATGTCTCAAATTTATTTTTTTATTGTGGAATAACTCTACATGTTTCAGACGGTCTTTGTGTCCATCATCAGGCGTTCACGACTCTACATACAGCAACAGGAATATGTCAATGTGTTTTACACTTCGCTACAAAATATATACACATTCACTCGTAATTTTACCCATCTCTGGAATTTCATTTTCTTATATGCCTGTTGCTGTATGTACAAAAGTGAACTCCTGATGATGGAATTAAAGACCGTCCGAAACATGTAGAGTTATTCCATAATAAAATAAATTTGAGACATTCGTGCATCTAGTTGGTTTTATTATAGAAATTACTGTTTTGAATTCAATTTCGTTCCTAGAATTACAATTAGATTTTAAAGTTTCTTTCCCATAGCTCCAGCTACACTTTTCCCAAAAGTTAGCTCTAAATACTCGTGTCGCTGAGTTAGCTTGTTTCATTCTTTGTCTCTGAAACCAGAGGCCTATAACCCTCGTCTCTCTTTCCCACCCCACTTACCCCTGCCATCACCATCACCACAAACTCTCCTCAAACTTCCATTATTGGCCCCCAAGGTGTTCTCTACAGTCATGCATATTGCATAACTCACCCCTGTAGCAACCAAACGCCTGTAAGCCTGTTTCTAGTCCCTACCCCTTCCGCTCAACACCTTGCAACCAGCCAGTACAACACACTGTTGGCTGGTCACCACGTACAGCGCCCAAGAAAATTAGGTCACTAGAGCGACAACACTCTACAGCCTTAATTAATTTGCAACTGATGAAATCTCAAGCTGCCAACCTGGATGATGAAACGCTGCGTATTTACAGACTAAAAGGGGCGAAATTAAAAAAGTATATATATATATATATATAAAAGAATATGACAAGCTATAGCTTAAGTGACTTACTAATGCAGAGAGGAATCAAAGACCAAGATCATAATATTACTCCTGAAGTAGTTTACTTCTCCAATTTCTGGAGTCCCTACACTAAACATTTAGCACAACTAACATTCTCCTGTAGGCGTAGATGGGTTGATAATATTAGAACGGATTTCCAGGAGGTGGGATGTGGGTATATGTAGTGGATTGGGCTGGCCCAGGATAGAGACAGGTGGCGGATGCTGTGAGTACGGTAATGAATCTTCGGGTTCCGTGAAATGCGAGGAATTTCTTGACTAGCTGCAAACCAGTTAGCTTCTCAAGAAGGACCCAGCACCACGGAGTAAGTAAGTAAGTAAATAAACAAGTAAGTAAGTAACATTCCCCTGACCAAGGAAAATCAGCGTCCTTAAACGGAAGTGTTTAAATCAGTAACAAATGTTTATGAATAGAGGGGGGAATTAGGTTCATTGCAATTCTCTGGAATTAGAAATCTTTAAACGTGAATTATTTAGTACTTACGAAACAAATTGGGTATAACTTGGTATAGAAACAAAACGCCAGACCGCAATACTTCTTTTGGTACAGTGTATATAGCAAAAATATTTTCGTGAAAATAATATGAATGCAAACCTTATTGCATCATGCAGGTGAACATAACAATCGACATACAAACTGACACTCAGTTATATACTTGAATTATTCTAAAATTTCTAGTGCATGGAATATTCGTATGCGATGCAACAGCTTTATGCGAGTCAAAACATAAGTTGAACATTCCATTTGTTAATATATTAATAAATAATGTCATTTTTGTTTGTTATTTGCACATCAGCCCCCAGTGGGCCAGGACCTCCTCATTTGCAAGGTTTCTAGATAACACACGACACACCATAGTCGGTAGGACTCCTCTGGACGAGTGATCAGCTCGTCGCAGAGACCTCTACCTGACAACACACAACACTTACAACAGACATACATCCATGCTACCGGTGGGATTTGAACCTACAATCTCAGCAGGCGAGGGGCCGCAAATCTACACCTTATACAGCGCGGCCACTGGGACCGGCCGTGGTTTTCTTTCGGATTATATAAATTGTGTGGCATGTGCGTGTCTGGACGTTTCGGAAGAAGCTACTTCCTCCAATTCGCAGTGACTGAATCCGAATTTCCTGGACTCTTAAACGGTGGGGAATAAAGGAGTCTATCAGTTATATGGAGAGTTTGACGAATTCTAGCCAATCAGAGATACGAGACAGGGAAGGTTAGGGCTACTAACACGACGATTATTGACGAAATTTGGCCCATCTCTCCAACATTAATAACAAAAAGGTTTACTAACTTCACAACATATTCCGCGGGATCCAGATTAGTCGACCAAAACATGAGGGAAAGGCTTACTTCCGGAACGCCGGAATGAAAATCTAACAAACGGTATACAAACCCGCCAAGAGGGAGAACAACTCGTCAACAACAGCCTTAAATATCCGAAAACTTAAACAGATCCATCATAAAAAATTTAACCCCGTTACGAGTATGAATCAAAGCAAGTGTTGTACAAGAAGATGAGACATTCACGTACGTGCAATGTTGCTTAAAAAAAAACAGATACAAATTTTTGCAAAGTGAGCTATCAAAAAAAAATTAAAATAACATTTTTAGAACATAACTTTAATGAAGATGTCCCAAACAAGACAGGCAATGTAGTATCACGTAACACAAAGGCTCGTTCGTGTAACCAGTGGAAAAGCAGTAAGTATTACTTATTGTGAGTTTGTGTTTGTATCCTTAGGTATTCCGCGTGCAATGCGCATGCGCCATATCGTCATCTGCGGTCTCTTCGGGGCTACAACATTTTTTCCACCTTATTTCTTAAATGGCACGACTTTAGGAAGAGGTCACAGAACATAAACTGTGGGTTTTTTTTTATTTTCTCTACATCTTTTGTCAGAAACAGTTTTCATTCTAAGAAGAACTGAGCGAGATATGATAAAAAAATGTGTAAATATGTACCGGGATGCTGATAAGTCCTTAGTCCGATCGAGAAGGAAAAAGCTCGGAGGCATGTCATGGACGCGCGCGATTTCAACAACATCGAGACGCGAGCTGTCATCAAGTTTTTTTCTGCAAGGCAAGGCGCCGAAGGGAATTCGCGCAATTCTGACAGAAACATTAGCTTGTTTCCTTCCTGGTCGGGTTAAGGACTTATCAGCACCCCTATATATATGTGTGTGTGTGTCTTCGTTGGATTTCCCCGTTATTCTCGTCCGATTTTAATGAAACTCTAAAGGTTCAAAAGATTTTCGAAAAAACTCAAATATCAAATTTCATGAAAATCTGCCGCGCGGGAGCCGAGCGGTTGTATGCGGAAACAGAGAAGGGACGGACGGGCGCGCTGACGGACAGGTAAATATGACAAAGCTAACAGTCGCTTTTTTTTTCAATTTTGCGCAGTAGCCTAAAATATGTTGTACTATCAAAACGTGTTTTTGTACCAAGTTCTGTAAGGAGTAGATGTTCAATAATCAAACAGAACTATATGTCTTGGAGACGGAGAGTCAAGGGCACGTCAGTCAGAACGGACATCAGTAGGCCTAATTAAAAAAGGGAGAATTCCGGCCTGTCACGAAAACATTTAAGACAGGAAAAACACCAAACGTGATGTAAATTATAGTCAAATACAGCAGTGAATGTCAAGGTCGAAGCAGTCAAAATCGAATTTAAATAAACGGATATTCAAAAGCCGGTTTGATGTCAGTTGCAGGGGTGCTGATAAGTCCTTAACCCAACCAGGAAGGAAACAATCGAATATTTCTGTCAGAATGGAGTGAATTTCTTTCGGCGTCTTGCCTTGCAGGTGGGGGAGGGGGGGATTAATGACAGCTCGCGTCTAGATGTTGTTGAAATCGCGCGCGTCCTTGGAATGATTCCGAGCTTGTTTCCTTCCTGGTTGGGCTAAGGACTTATCCGCACCAACGCACCGAAAAGTCCAAATTTCTTCCCTTGTCCCTGCCCAGATATACTTCGAACACGACAATCAATATTTTCTTCTAAACTCAAAAAAAATTAAGTCAAAATGCATATAAATTTGTATCACAACATTTCACATGGTGCGTGATTAGAGGGCACTGCTGACACACGATGTCGCGTGACATATTAAACGGTTCTTGTCCGCTACTGAATATCTGGATAATTTCTCTTTGCTGTCGCTGCAAGAAATGTTTTGAAGCTCAATTCATTACACACTAGAATGCTGAAATACGACGTAGTGTAGATGGCTACCAACCGACAAACATAAAATCTGTCGTGACCAGTAAGAAACTATAAAATGTCACGTGGAAATAAGGAATCGAATAATGCGAACTTTTAACCCTTTGACGCCTAACGACCCCTGTAGTGGTCGTACCGCACCGCTAACCTCTAAACGTTGCATTTTATATATTTATTCAACAAATGCATGTACTGAATATTTTAAACATGGTATATACTGTCCGTTTTTTTTAAAGTGCAGTTGGTTTCATAATTCTAATGTATTTGGTTCTTTT
>Ga0123355_10015349_pt1 | contig 12028 bp, 13 predicted proteins | sample TergutEmb28metaG_3_FD_89872 | JGI IMG/M metagenome (GOLD analysis project Ga0123355, IMG submission 89872) | Embiratermes neotenicus P1 segment gut microbial communities from Petit-Saut dam, French Guiana - Emb289 P1 | ecosystem: Host-associated > Arthropoda: Insects > Digestive system > Gut ... | reverse complement strand
TTGGGACGCCCATGAGGCGCGGTTACGTTGTCCCGATGATGTGAGTGGTGATATAGGAGGATGTAGTGCCAGGAGGGCCCTTAAACCTAATTTCAACTAACCTACCCAGACCATGGTCACCGCAGGAATCCTCTCCTTCAGGGAAAATTCCCACGGTAGAACCGGGAATCGAACCCGGGACCTCATGATTAGTAGTCAGAGACTCTGACCACTAGACCACGAAGCTGGTCGCATAACATATATATATACATTAACAATATTTTATATATCGTAAACACTCCTACATGTTTTGATGCATCTGCATCATCTTCAGGGAGATGCACTTAAACATGTAGGAGTACTTATGGTATATAAAATATTAATAAATAAATAAATACATATATATATATATGTTGTACATTTTTTGGTCTGGATGATGAAATGCACAGTACATACATGAAAATAGAATATAGTTCATTTGTAATTTAAATATACTTTCGCACAAATGAAATTTTCACAGTTAACATTTATAATGTGCACCGTGCAAAACTCTGGGATACCACCGTTCATTTCGTTTAAAATATGCGGTACTATTGTCTTAGTAATTCTATACGAACTGCCTGAAGATGGCCATGTGTGATGGCTAAGACATCAAAAAAAAGAACTGCTGTGCCAATAATACCATTGGTTTTCCACATTACCTTCAGAAGCTGTCTCATTTTCACAAAACTACTCAAACCAGAAGTCGGTCTCAATTAAAAGAAACAAATCTTCAGTCAAAACAAAGCACACCATATTTACTCAAATGCAAGACAATGTTTTTTCCTTAAATGTGTGAGGCTGTCTTAAAACCCACATGAAGTGCCAAACCAGACCATGCAGAGTCAAACCAAGCCCTGCATCACCAAATCATTATGTGAGATCTACACTCTTTCGGGATGTTGTGCAGCATACAGTGGTTATTCGTTACCAACGTTTCGGGACAACCTATTAGTCCCATCTTCCTAACGGTCAAGAAATCCAAAAGAGAACACAGAGCGTTACGGAAGTTAACTGACACAATCTTCTTGTCTAGGACTTTGTCCACCATCTAATATTTTAAAGAAGGACCAAGTTCTAGGAGCCTGCTCTGACAGTGAGGAGGATGGAAATGTTAGGAGTGGGGGCAAGGAAGGTGAAGGCACTGTCTGCGAAGATGGAGACAACAACATTGACTGGTAAAGGTAGACAGAAAGTGGCATGATCTGTGTATTTAGTGTACGAAATTAATAGTAAAATATTTTTCTTAGAAGATGTTTTATTTTTTGGGGGTCACTCATCCAAGATTAGAATCATCTTGGATTCATTTAAATAAGGTATATTTTCTCACTACAGCTACATGTTTCAGATTGATGTAGCTACGTGGAATGAGAAAATACATGTTGTCTTTTGACTGAAGATCTACTTCCTTTACTTGAATTTACATACACAATGCAATGTGTTCTGTCATGTTAGGAGCACAGTCTGTCTCTTCAACAGCCGGTGCACCTGTACTCACTAGGAGGCATGGCGATGCCATAGCCCTTTGAGTCCAGCAGACCTCCAACTTGTGTCAGCTCGCAGTTGCGCTCAATCACATACTCAATTGAAGTGGACTCCATGAGGAAGGCATAGCTGCCTTTGCCCTTTACGACACGGTCCACCCCCTCTATGTTGGAACTGGTAAACACACTTGGGCGAGCAGACTCCATGAAGCTCCACATGCGCTGGTACGTCGAGAAGTTTGAGTCCTGCAATAGTGACAATGGACAGACATAGGTTGTTCAAGCTGCACAGCTAAAACATGTTTCAGGATTCACACTGCAGTATTTGAGGTTATCTCAGCAGTACTGTTGAATCTCTAAGTCCTGTGGGATGTGATGCTGTGTCATTGGTCGAATAGTTGCTGATGTTCTGAAGGAATGCGATTGCTCAGAATGTTGGGAACACAGAGTGTCACATTCCACAGGACTGGTAGCTGGAGCAACACCTCATGCTTTCATGGTGACGAAGAGTTACAAATCTACTCAGGTGAGCAGTTATGGAAATTAGTACACCACTTCCTGAAGAACAGAGCACAAAACATCTCTGAAACATTTCACTTTGAAGCCAATTTACACTTGTGGTTGACTATGAACATTTTATCACAACTTAACACCGGATATTTTTTGAGGTAGATGGAACTTTCTTCTTACCTTCAGTGATCAGTACAAAAAATGACCATTTCAGCAGCTCTACTTACCCTGAAGAAGGCAGCTGTAGAGCCACCCCTAAGTGCGCCATACTTGATCTTGGTCTGCTTGGCCAAATCTTCCGCACTCTCTATGGGCGAGTCCATTCTCTCGACAGTGAGGAAAGCAGCCAGGTTGGCAGTGTAGGAGGAGATCATAATGAGGGTGAAGAACCACCACATGCCGGCCACCATACGCGTGGACACTGCCCTGTAACACGCACAGAGTACAGTGCCCCAGGAATGTTCGTTTCCACACTGTACCTCACTCACACATTACATGGCTCTGATTACCGTACGGACCTGATGTTGCGTACCAGTTTGGACTGACACACATGCCACAACACAGCAATCCATTCTCCATGTAAAATACTGTGTGGTTCTAAGAACTTATGAAATATCAGTAAAATATTAATAACCTCAACAAGCTTAAGAAGCACAGAAGTTTATTTTTAATAAAATAGAAACACATTTTGGAAGCATAAAATGCCATGAATAATTGAACAAGGGTCTCATTCCACAAAGCACAAAAGAACTCAAAAATACTTAATGAAGGACAGAGCTTGACTGGGCTAACAGTGACTGGCATAACAGCAAGATTGAGGGAAGCAGATTCACCAGCCATGTGACACCATCCTGATTGGTCACAACCAGTCATGAAAGGTTGAAACAGTAGTGTTAAAATGGTGACCCCAAAAAGTGAAAACCCACAACATCAAGGCTATGCTGTACACTGTACTTTGACACAGCAAAAGGGATATTTTTACACAGTTTATTCTGTGCTTCTTGACCAAAATATTCATTCATCACACCAACAACTACACATCTGACACATTAAAATACTGTATACTCTTATATTGTTCCTTCATCTTTCGGCGTCATTGCACTATCTTCAGGGTGCTATACAGCATTCATGCAGCTAGTGTGAACACACATCATGCAGCTAGTGTGAACACACATCATGCAGCTAGTGTGAACACACAGGTTTCTTAGTATGTGATTCAGACAGCACAGGCCTTTTTAAAAAGAGTCATAAATTTAAGCAAAACACAGTAATATTTTTTCAGTGTTTTGATTAATTATGGTTACTGTTCTATTGTTTTAATGCATTACTCCTTTTATAAACGCCTCTACCAGTTCAATGAAAAATTAAGAAACCCACATGGTTCACATTAGCTGCATGGATGCTCTAATATAACCTGAATTATGTTGTGATCTAGTATATTTTAGTTAGTTTTAAATATTGGTATAAAACTCCCTCACAATGGCATAAATGATGCTGAAACAAGTAGAAGCAATAGAAGATTATATTTTAATGTATCAAATGTGCATTCAATAGTATTAATGAATATTTCAGGCTTCAGACAATGTAGAGTATGGTATCTGCTGGGTACAGTGTGGACATAATGGCAACGAACTGGAGGGCTTCTGACACAGCTTGCAACTGTACCATGTGTTGTACAGAAAGAGGTACATGCCAGAGTCTGATCACACTCTTTTGGCATGTGTGCGTGCAGGCAGCTTGCTTCTAGGCTAGCATATTCGAGTCACAACAACTTTACTCCACATTGTATAACACCAGTGGTTTCAATGTCTTCACTCAGGTTTTACTGTAAAATATACAATCCATTTAACTTTAATGCCATTCGGTTTAGCTCTTAAAAAATCTTAATTTTTTTTTTTTTTTTTTGTGTAGAAACATTTCTTATTTCTTGGTCTTTATTGAAACAATTAAATTACAAAAATAACTTGAAATTCGCATAAGCCAAACTGCATCAGGTTTGGGTTCCAGTACTGAAGAGTATACTTTGATACTGGCTTAAATTTTGTCTTTACTTCTCTAAATTCTTCTCTGGGAAATATAAATTTGATGAAACATTTTGTATGGGATGTGGTGCTGTGTCCGTGGGCAAGCAGTTCCCCACATTTGAACACATAGCAATCCCTCAGAATATCAGAGCTATTCACCAAGTGACATGGTGTTACAGCCCAGATGGCTCAAATCTTCAGTAACAGCATTGTGAGAAGTTCAAACCTCAGATCTTGCAAAATACAAATATAAATGAAAAACACAATTGCAGGTATGGAGACTTATTTAGGTCTGTCTTACTGACAGACCTGCAGCAACAAGTGTAGGCCAAGAAATAAACAGATACATGTAGTAACCCAACAAAAACCTACAGATACATGATGTAACCCAATAAAAACCAACAGATACATTATGCAACCCAACAAAAACCAACAGATACATGATGTAACCCAACAAAAACCAACAGATACATGATGGAACCCAACAAAAATCAACAGTTACATGATGGAACCCAACAAAAACCAACAAATACATGATGCATCCTAACAAAACCTATAGATATATGATGCATCCTAACAACACCAATAGATATATGATGCAACCTAACAAACACCAACAATTTCTTAGAAGTGATGGAGACATGCAGAGTTCCACCACAGTGATTTTGTTATTTCTGCTCACTTTGGGGCGATGTCGCTGCCCTGCTGCATGAGGGACCCAATAGTAAACCAGAGTGAATTCAGCAGGCTGAACTGGTTCTCCAGCACATCTGGCTCATCATTGCAGGGGTGTGGGTTGTCCCACTCATAGGGGCTGAACCTGCAGATAAATATGTACACTTACTTGGGCAGGAAGTCGCAGCCCTGTTGCATGAGTGAGCCGATAGCAAACCACATGCAGTTCAGGAGGGTGAACTGGTTCTCCAAGTGATCCGGGTCAGGGTTACACGGGTGAGGGTTCTGCCATTCATAAGGCGTGAACCTGCAACCCAGACACCCGGGGCATCATGAGAAGTGTGCAAACAAAATTTAGCACAGGGGATGGACAATAACACGTTGTGAACTGCACAGTAGACCCACAGTTTTGGATGGCTTGAATTGCGAACCCCCACTTTTGTAACCTTTATAAATATTAAATAACCCCCCTCAACAATAAAAAAAAAATTAACATTTACAGCCCCCCGATAACTGCGACTGACACTGAGTCAAATTTCAACACTGAGTGAACTTGTCAGTTGGCAGTCCCTTAGCCAACTGAGCCTGCGGCAGTGCCTAGGATGAAAGCATCTCTTTTACAAAAATCTTTACTTTTTTGTAGTTTTATTCAAATTTTGAAACTTTTTCATCTTTCACTTTGCCTGAGATGAGGAAATTTGAAAACAGAATATTAAACGAACCAAAAGTGTCAAGAATAGCCATCGCTTTTGAAAAAAAGCATCAGAAATCCAGTCAACATCAGTCAGGAACAATAGTGCATATCTGTGTGCTGTATTATTTGTACTTATTCTCATGATCATTCAGCATTTTATGGTACAAAATGGGTTTCCAGGAATAAAACCTCAGTTAATAACATTGCACTTATGGGGAATGAGAATCTACCTTAAAATGGCTTGGCAACTGTTTCTTTGCCATTTTGAATCTGGGATATGTGTTCTGCATCAAAATTCATGTCACTTACATATTTCCAAACTGTTAACCCTGAAAACCCAGTTTATCAACTTACTCTGTTAAAGTTAATCATGGACAAAATAATTTCCAGTTGTTTTTAATACCTCCTCTTGTGTTATGTCATGCAGTGTGTGTAGTGGAGTAACCCAGCTGAGCTACAAACACTGGTGTATTCTTACAACATGGCAGCAAGGCCTGGACCAGTGTTAGTAGGTCTGCCAGGCTACTGTACTGCACAAATTGTATGGGGTGCCAGAACATGCAGTACACATGCAGAATGACTACATGATGGCTGCCCTTAGGATACTGAGAGTTATTATGTACAGAGTTCAGCAGCAACTTACTGTAATGGACATGTGGGAGAAGTGAAGTAGATTACACTTTAATGTAGTCTGGTATAATTTATTTTATGTTATGTTAATATCTACATTAATTTTCTTTTCCTTGATTTTACAGTTGTAATGAATGATCCGTTCAAAAGGTAATGAATGTGCCAACTGTATGAAGAAGAGTGCATCGGCACAACACAGATCAATGGATTAGAAATGTGAACTGTACTGCTACCTGAATGGAGCTGGGATAGCTCATTTGGTATAGTGACTACACTACAGGCTGGACAATTCAGGGTTCAGCTCCTGGCAACAGCAAGAGATTCTTCTCTGCTATAAAAAGTACAGAAGGACTCTGAGGTCCATCCAGCCTTCTACACAATTGGTACTGTGGCCTCCATCCTCAGGGATGAAGTGGCCGGAGCATGAGGCTCGCCACTGGCCTCCATCTAGTGCCTGAGTGAAGAATGAGTGCAGCCACACATCTACTCCCCCCATATACCTTTATGGCATTTACAAGGACACTTTACATTTCTTACTGTTACATGAGGGCAGGATTTACTAGCAACCTGGTGTGAAAATGTGACTAAGTGAATAAATATGAACAGCTCAGAGATGTCAGGTGAGAAATGTGGCAGTGGATTAGTTCCACTCCACTGTAGCGCACAGCACACATCACGCATTCCTGTTCCCTCATAATTATACTTCGGCCCTTGTGTTTACCTCGCCAGTATGAAGAGCAACACGGACACGCCCAAATAAGCTGTGGCCATGTAGATCCACACATCCAGTGACAAGGGCGAAAGGAAGGAGAACAAGTTGGGTGGCCGCTTGATGGGTTTCCGGTAGAGGATGCTGATCCCTGCAAACACCAAGTACCACTGTCAGGCATGTCAAGTGCTTGTCACGGTATTTGTATCTACAGTTACTGTGGCTGCTTACCGAGATTCATGAAGGGCATTGTGAAGTCCACAGCTTGCTCTCGATCATATGTAATGGTGAGATCTGCAATGGCAATGTCTGCTTTCTGCAACAATTGCACATTGGTACAGTCATACAACAGTTCTGCACTGAGTGGTCACTGTCACACGTACCAAATGCACACTGAATAATGGTTCATCAATGGACCCAAACTGTTATCACCACCAAACTAGCAATTCGTTCATCATATGTTTTTCCATCATGTAATCTAGAACAGACTTGCTTAACCAACAGCTTGCAAGCAACATGTTGTGCATGGATACATTTTAAATCAGAAAATGTCTCTTAGCCGTTTCTGTGGCAAAGCTGAGAGAGAATGCCAAACTAATTTTGAAAAATTGTATGCTATATATTTATGGAGACATACACTGCAGAATTTCATTTTGTAAAAATGTGATTAAAAAACACACTCAACTAGTTGTAAATTGTATTTGTTTACACATTTTTCCTACTTCTATGAGTATACTGTAATTGCCAATGATGTACACAAAAATTCACAGGTACAATTCTGCATATAACTGCCTGTATACTAATTCATTGTTCAGTCTATGTATGGAATTTCATGCTGCCTGCATACAGACCAAATTTTGCCAAAGTTGCTGCATCACATGAAAGGTTCAGCAGGCCTGATCTGAACTATACCTCACCAGTTACAAACTTATTTTTACTATTTCACCAACTGATCAAACCTCATCTACACTCATCACATGATATAACGTTATCTAAACTCATCACCTGATCTAGTAGCTCCTTCATCATGCCATCCCACTCCTTCGTCTCCCTGTTCAGAGACCCGTACCGTCCATCTGGCACCAACTTAAATGTGTAGTTGAACCCCAGAATCTTGCTGATCTCATGCACCAGGTCAATGCCATACCCCTCAAACTGTGCATTGCCTGTCAGTTTCTCACTTGAGTCCTTGCGCATGCAGTATGGTGAGCTAAGGATTGTGGTCACTATGAACGTCTTGTTTTGCAGGCTCTCGACAATCTGCGTGTAAGCCTCGCCATACGTGCGCGTGAAATTCACACCCTCAGTGGAGTTCCAAGTACCTATCTTCTTTAGGCCGTCCTTGCTGAGCTCCACGATGTCCAGCACAAAGTTCGTGCGGAACCCCTGGCTGTCAAATTTGACAACACCTGTGAGGCCACGCATCTCAGCCTGTGATCAGCAGAAAAAAAACACTGTATTTGGTACCTACACATTGTAGCTTTTCTACAGCTACAGCTACCCACAAATGAATGTCTATAAAATAGTTTCAAGAAATAAAATAACAAACACTCTAATGCTGAGGATTTTATACTAAGTTCAATGCATAGGCCCCAAAACATTGTTACATGCATAGCAGATGGTAGACATCAGCCCTCCACAAGGTCACTGTCAAAATTTCAGAATTTTTCACACGATGGCACCAAGGCTTGTATCCAGGTGTGGAAGAAATCCTTGGCAGAATTCTGTAACCAGGACGCGACAGCTTGCTTGGCAGCCGCTGTAGTGAATGCTTTGCCAGCTACATGCTTCTTAACACATCCAAAGAGACAAAAATCAATGGCAATAAGATTGGGATTGTAGTGAGGGTGGTCCATACATAACCTCACAGCCATCTGCTACCCATGTGCCATATCAGAATAAAGTTCTCAGCATCAGAGAATTTGTTGCCTTAATTTGTAAAACTCCTTTGGCCTAAAGGACATGACAGTCAATAATTATTATACTCACAACCCTCATGTAGTTGATCAGTGAATATCCATGTGGCCAGGTGTCCACATTGTCACAGCTGAGAGGCTTGATGTCAATTCTCTGTGAACTGTCGAGGGCATGCAGTGCTTCAGCAAAGAGATGCACTGCATCGTACATCAATGCTGTCTCTGTCTGCAAAACATTCAATATGAGCATCTCACATGACTAACTGTACCGGCATCATGGACTTTATGAATGGGTAATCACAAGGAAGTTTAGAACTATGGTATATCACAAACAGAAAGTATTATATGGAATTTAGTTTCTGCTACAGAAACCTAGGTATTTTCTAAAAAGTAAAACAGACAATAGATTTTAAGTCTTATGGTTTGTTGTGCAGTGTCAATGAGTGAGTGGTTCCTGACATTTCAAAGGATCGTAGCATCTTCACCTTGAAGAATCTTGTCTTCTGAAGATGAAGGCACCACAATCCTTCCAATTGTCAGGCACCACTCACCAGTTATGGGCTCGTATATCAGAGAATTTTAATCCTCAGCAACACCACTGTGAAAAACTCAGATCTCATGCAAGATAGAACATACTGTGTAGGGTCACATCTGCAAACTGTCCCACTGTCTGCAGACTAGTACCAGCATCTACAACATATGATAGATCATACAGGTATTCTTTGTCTGTCCGTCTGTCTGTGGTGCAGCATCAGTATCTAAACCATGTGACAGATTTTTTCAAAATGCTATAATTGAGACTTTCAGTATCAGTTGTTAGAAAATAACAATTTTCAGTTGCACTGATCAAAAATAAGGCAGTATCTAGTTAAAAATATAATTACAATACACACCATACACCTAATTTTTGCCAAATTTGATATGAGAAATCTTTTAACTCTTGCATAATGCTCAGGTTTAAATTCCATCTACTACCAGGGACAGACAAGTTCTACATTTAAAGTACTATAAAGTGTACTCACTTAGTACAGTGCAATGAGGCTGGTGACACATGAAGATATGAGGAGTGCACAGTGCATGGAGTCCCGTGTTGAGGGGTTAAATAATATTAGTGAAACATTTGGATTTTTAATAGTGTATGTCATCACAACTACTTTATTATTCAAGGCATTTACACAGGCTACATGTTTCGACTATTTGTGTCATTTGAGTCACAAGATGCTATGCACACTTTGGGATCCCATCGTGTTTACATACACGGAATACATAAAATTAAATCATTTGTCTCAAAGGGTGTGACGTGTAAATTGTGTTTACAACAGTGGGATACATAAAATTAGATCATTTGTCTCATAAAATGTGTTATACAAATCGTGTAATAAAAAGTTAAAATATATATAAAATTCTTAAAACAATTTGTAAAACACATTTTACGAGACAAATGATTTAATTTTATGTATTCCATGTATGTAAACACGACGGGATCCCAAAGTGTGCATAGCATCTTGTGACCCAAATGACACAAATAGGCCTGAAGATGACTAATCTATAGTCGAAACATGTAGCCTGTGTAAATGCCTTGAATAATAATGTAGTTGTGGTGACATACACTATTTAATATCATATTACATTTATAAGCACATCGTGATGCTTCCATTCAAAATTTGGATTTTTGTCTGAGCCTGACTGAATGGAAGGCCAAATTTATGTTAAACTATAAATGGACTAAGCTGAACATGGCTGAATTTTTATCCACTTGCTACAAAATGAAACACACCCTTTCAAGCCTTGTATATACTCACAGTACATTTTAAGCTTGTCTTTTGCATCTTCCACTTTGAATTCTGTTTCCTCACAGACACATACAATTTGGTCACTCACCTTGATGAGAGTCAGGTTATCCTGAAACAGATAAAGGGATTATAAAGAGGCACTGAGCAGCATGCTTGCAAGAAAGTAGTGCAGACAGTAGATGTACGCTGTGGTCCAGGTCGCTTACCTTTGGGGGCGGCAGGTCCAACTTGCGCCCATACCGCAGCTCACCGTACACCCAGTTCTGTACCACTTTCTGGATCTCTGGATCATCAGGGTCCACCAGACGTAAGGCTGTGATGTTGGTACCACCGTATTTGAACTCCTCAAGATCGACACTGTGCAGGTCCAGCGACGTGATGAGATAGCTGTGGTAGTCACTCATCATGCCGATCTGCTGTGCCTGCTTAAGCACGTCGTATATTCGCTCTGTGGAGCAGTCGAGTACGATGTGGGACTCGGCAGAGTTCTTGATTTGCTTCAGCAGCGGTCTGCAATGAATGGTACACACTGATTAATTGACTGACTGTTATCATTCATTGCTAGTACTGTATTACCACAGACAGCTTTCATCGCCAAGAGTGTCAAAAACAAGTTCTGACAACACAGCATACAAATTTCCTGGTCAAGTGGTTCCCATGTGTGTTTCATAACCAGCAGGCTCTGAGTCTCTCTGACGTCTTTCATGGCTTTCCTCTCTCATTCCAGGCAAATGCCAGTGCAGAACTTCAAATTATGCCATGGCAGCTTCCTTCCACATCTTTTAATTTCACTACTCACTGACTTTCACAAACCACACAGTGCAAGAATCCTCCTCTATACAACACTATGCATGTGAGTAAGGAAATGAGTGAGCAAGTGAGGTGCAACCTGCTTGTATTTAAGATAGGAGTTGGGGAAATGTTCTCTGTGAGGTTCCTGACAAGGCACATAAACTTCTTACACTTCAGTGTTCTCTGTGAGGTTCCTGTTGAGGCAGATAAAACATCTTATAATTGATGGTTATCTGTGAGGTACACACTAAGGCAGAAGAAACAGATCTTATAACTGACTGTTCTCTGTGAGGTACGTGCTGAGACAGATGAAACATCTTACAATTGAGTGTTCTCTGCGAGGTTCCTGTTGAGGCAGATAAAACATCTTACAATTGAGTGTTCTTTGTGAGGTGCCTGTTGAGGCAGATGAAACAGATCTTACAGTTGAGTGTTATCTGTGAGGTTCCTGTCGAGGCAGATGAAACATCTTACAGTTGAGGGTTATCTGTGAAGTACGCGCTGAGGCAGAAAAAACAGATCTTACAATTGAGTGTTCTCGGTAAGGTACGTGCTGATGCAGAAGAAACAGATCTTACAATTGAGTGTTCTCAGTGATGTCCATGCTGAGGCAGAAGAAACAGATCTTTTAAATGTTCTCAGTGAGGTACATGCTGAGTGAGAAGAAACAGATCTTTGAACTGAGTGTTCTCGGTGAGGTACATGCTGAGGCAGAAGAAACAGATCTTTTAAACTGAGTGTTCTCGGTGAGGTACATGCTGAGGCAGAAGAAACAGATCTTTT
>Ga0123355_10015348_pt1 | contig 12028 bp, 11 predicted proteins | sample TergutEmb28metaG_3_FD_89872 | JGI IMG/M metagenome (GOLD analysis project Ga0123355, IMG submission 89872) | Embiratermes neotenicus P1 segment gut microbial communities from Petit-Saut dam, French Guiana - Emb289 P1 | ecosystem: Host-associated > Arthropoda: Insects > Digestive system > Gut ... | reverse complement strand
TATCACAAACAGATGATGGTCCTTCATCCCTTCAGGCCAAGTACTGCCACTGAAACAGGTTTGTTCATTCCACCAGCAGTTGGTTGACTCCTGTGAAACACAACACAACCACAATTAAATGGCTGCTGTCTATGTTGATAAACTGGACTCATTTTCCTACATTTCTGGGAGCTCCAGTTAGTGACCAAGACAGAGCTGCCCTGGTGGCACCTAATATCTGTCAGTCCTCAGTACGTAACATACTGCATGCCACCACACTGACATCTGATATACTAAGGAGGCTAACAGATTTTTTTCAAAATTTATAAACCCCTGGTCTAAGTCTTCCTGCACCTTATACACAAATTTACACTACAAAGCAAATGATACAAAAATTTAGACCACTACGGTGTACGCACATGGACACATGACTTTCTTGCCGAAACATGAGAAAACCTCAGTAGCTGACAGACCACCAATCCCAATCAACTCTAAGAACAGCAGAATATGAAGCACAATTACTACTGCACTGTAGCTTCACTATGTGTGACAAAACTTACAACATGGTGTCTGAAGTGCTACACAGCTGTGGCTTTTCAATTCCTACAGATCGAACAGCATATCATTTCTGTGATGCCAAAACAGAGAGGTATGGGAAAAGGTCAATGCATACATGCCATCACTGGTACAGAGGGGGGTTAAGAGATACAGCTGTACTAGTTCTTGGCCTTGGAATCAGATGGAGAAGGGTGGTGGTCACACCACACACAGCAAATTTACCTCCAGGAAAGAGACCAGGTATGCATCGTAGATGAGATTAGTTGGACCCCAGGGCCAGTGAATTTTGCCCCCACCGGGGTTTAAGCCTCCATCAGTCATACCCTCTTCAGACATCTCAAGTCCAGTAAGGTGTAAAAGAACAACAAATCACTTCTCTCATTATCCCATAAACAACCCATTGTTACAACAGTCCTGAAATGTGTGACAGGGTACACTCCCTATTGCAAGTGGTCAATACATCGTACACTGTTGCCAATGTCTCCCATCTGGCAACAACACTGTCACGAAAAACATGTTTTTAACACAATACTTGTACAAAGCTAGAAAAAACACAAGCGTACGAAAACACTCACTACACAGGCAGCACAATCCAGCACACACTTCACATCACCAAAAGTTATGTAAGTAAAATACACAAATCTATTACTACATTTACATATAATAATAGTTGAAACAAAATACTGTTGTGAAGATATGGGAACTTGTACTGATGTTTCAGTTTGGTTCGCATAGTGGCTCTCTGCCTTTTTAGTGTTCCGGTGGGTAACAGCTTGTGCGAGCGAAAGCAACTGTTTCTGAAGTTTCAAGGTTATGGCGTAGCTATCAGCCCACTGTGACTGCACCCTGTACCGTAAGTTTGGATCTCCCTAACTGGCCTTTTCCAGACTCAGCTCATAAACAGAACCATTGTGTCGGCAGTCACGGCTGATAAACAGAACCGCTGTGTCGGCTGTCACATCAAGAAGTTGGTGTGGTACAACTCATATTTATTAACGCAACAGAACTTTGCTGGAAAGGTGCTATAAACACAACAGAATAAAGACATTTATGAGTAATTAGTAAATTAAATTACAATTTTGTCTTACTGACGTGTGTAGAATAACGTAATTGTGGTTATGGCTACCGTCCTGTCCAACCACTCCAAATATAATTTTGGAGTTCGGTTGTGTTTGCCCAATGGAAAGTCAAATTTTCTCTGTTCAGCTGATGGCATACTGTTGTATACTGCTGTATACCAGCCTAGGTCCCAGCCAGAAACGTATCGTGGATGTTACTTCCGGTAGGAGCCAGGGTTCGTTCTCAGTTAAGGCGTATACGTGATGGTCACTTACTGCAGTGATACTCAACAGTCTGGCTATGACTAAGTCTATTAAGCACTGAAGAATAAGTTACAATCAAATGAAGGAGTTAGGAGAACCGTGATGGACCTCTCAAGCTATTTGTGGCTGTGACCGCTCAGGTTAGAGTCGTGATATCAACTGTCTTAAGTCAGTTGGCTACTGTCTTCAGGAAGCCTCTAACTCATGGAAAGTTTGGAGGTTAATCACAGTTCATAGTCCTTCAGAGCTGGACCTTGGGCATCGCGTGAGCACGCCTCACCACTGTACTTGGTCACCAGGCGTACTTTGCCATGAGCAACGTCCAACGTACATGAATCAGCAGTGTATTACAACTGTACACTAAGCCAAAGTAATATACAATAATCATGCAACATCAGTCACGTAAAAGCAAGTACAGTATATAAAAAAATCTTATTTCCAATATACAACAATACAAAGCCATGTCACGTCTGCATTGTGGAGGGCTCCAACATGGCCGCTTATTATGAGGTGAGCATACAGTACACTAGAGCATGTCTATTGCCAGAAACAGAATAAGAGCGGCGCCAGGTCTTTCAGCCACATTGCTGGTTTCTATCAGCGTTAACAGACCATTATCGCAGTGGTGCCGTGACTCGGCCAATAGCAGTACTGAAGGCCCTCAGTTCCCACACTCAACACCTGAGGTGACATGGCAGCCTCTCAACCTGATGCAGGTGTAGGAACTTTGGCAGGATAGGTGCCCCTGATCCCATAACAAAATTATCATGCCACCACTGCAACCTCTCCCATCAAACACCGAGACATAACTGCACTTACATGCTGAGTATCCTACCAATACTCCTAGCCTGTACAGCACATGCAGATGCTTGGGTGGATGGGATGTTGTCTCACTACTACCAAATGACCACATCAAGAGTGGATCAGCAGAGCTCAGTCGGTACAGCAAACAGTTACAGGGTGGATGATCCACGGATCGAATCCCGGTGGGGGGCGAGAATTTCCACACTTGTCCAGACCAGCCCTGAAAGAATTTTACAATCAGGAAAGCACACACCTTAAGGCCACAACAGCTCAAACAGGCCCTTGTGTAGGGACCTGACTCTTACTGATTTGCCCCAGAAATTCCCGGGTTTATGGGTTTTAAAGTCCTCTGTTCTGATGGCCCAAAAAACATTTTGGGATGCATCCAGTGACCAATGAACAGCCCCAAAAGAAACTCATTACACTTAAGTCTAATTGTAGTCAGTATTCTGTCGAACTCCACACGTTTTCCTGTCCGCCAGTTTTCGATTCCTCTACACTGTATTCAGAAGCAAGCAATAACTATCAATTCCATTTACACCCACATTTCCCAAAAACATTCTTCTCTGTACCCACACCAATCAAATTTCTCTGCTGCACATTATCAGCCTGGATTCCTGAAGCCACACATTTCACCCCAAAAGCACTGCACTTCCTCCCATGCTCTGTCAATACCCTGCTGTCAATTTCCAGTTACAATTCACCGCAGAACATGTATTTATCTCCCAGACACTCGGGAACAGTGTTTAGCCAATGACCTGTTCTGTACTAGTTACAAAACCCTCTATTTGTGACACAATTATAATGAAAGCATCTCAGTGGTACAAGAGCGCTGTACAAAAGTAATGTCTTTCCTTCTCTCAAGAACTACAACAACAATAATAATTAAATTTACATGTACTGTGGGTAAATCTTTTACAGACTGGCATTTAGTTTTCCATGAAACCTCCTTCATTATCAACACACTTCTTTCCTATCCTTGTGACAGATGCTGTACACAACTCACACTAAATTCTTATGCTGAAGCGTCAAAGCTCTTCACACATGCCATGTTTCAGCTTGTCACCTGCAAAATGGTATCCTTGGACAGCTCCTTCAGGGGGCCCAAACAATGGAAATTAAGTGTGCTAAATCAGGAATTTCAGGAAGCAATGAGGACTTGATTCATCTTCCTCTCTGCTGAACCCTTCAAATTCATTTTAACTTCTCTAATGTACATATGCACATATTGCTCTGAACTGATCATGGCACCGCTCTTCAACAATTCCACTAACATGATTCCCTCACTGTCCCACAAGACACTAGCCATCACTTGACATACAGCAGTCTGCACCCTCAATATGTTCTCCCTTATTCTCCCTACAGTCCCAATTCAGCAAACCCCAACTTTCTGTTCGGCTCCCTGAAAGATGCACTCCAAGGATGCCATTTTGCAGTTGACAACAAGCTGAAATGCAGCCTGCATGACCAGCACTTCTGCCAAGACTTTTGTGCGACCGGCATACAGTGTCAGAAACAGAGGGGGAAAAGTTACGTTAATAACGAGGGCGATTTTGTGGACAAATAATCCAAACTTGGTACAGGATGTACCCATGATGAACTTAAAGTTCACTGTAAATGCAATTACAGTTCCTGCAGGGGGCTGCTGTCTATGGCGTTAAACTGGACTCATTTTCTTAAATTTCTGGGAATTCCAGTTAGTGACCAAGACAGAGCTGCCCAGGTAGCTTCATTCTGCATGGTGACACCTAATACTTTTGAGCCCTCAGTACATGTATCACACCACCCTGATCTGTATTCACAAAGAATTCAAGTTACTGTCGAATACAAGAATGGAGGGTTATATGAAGAAGAATAAACGGGAACCTGCTTTCCAAAAATTTGTGATTTGCAAACAGGGGCTTGTGCACTTCACATGTGATGTACTGTGGAAAAGAAGTAAAAGTAAGGAAAGATTCTGAGTTAACAAAAGCAAATAAAAGTGGAGGAATTTTACAACCAGGAAAGCTCACACCTTAAGGACAAAACACATCACACAACAGCTCAAACAGGCCCTTTGGTAGGGATCCAACTTGTACTGATTTGCCCCAGATATTGTCAGGTTTATGGGTTTTAAAGACCTCTGTCTCAATGTCCCAAAAAATCATTGTGGGCAGTTCCATGTGCACTGGATGAGTGCACATGGAACTGCCCCAAAACAAACTCATTATACTGCAGTCTAATTGTGGTCAGTATTATGCAAAACCCTGTACATTTTCCTGTCCTCAAGTTTTCGATTTCTCTACACTCTATTCAGAAGCAAGCAACAACTATCAATTTACTATTTACACCCACATTTCCCCAAAACCATTTTTCTCTGTACCCACACCAAACAAATCTCCCTGCAGTACAATACTAGCCTGGATTCCTGAAGCCACACATCTCACCAAACAAGTGTATTTCCTCCAACACTATGTCAATACACTGTAGTCAATCTCTAATTAAAATTCACAACAAAACATGCATTTATCTACTACACACTCTGGAACATTGTTTAACCAATGGCCTGCTCTCTTCTAGTTACAAAACACTCTATTTGTGACACAATTATTATGAAAGCATCTCATTGGTACAGTACAAGAGCGCTGTACAAAAGTAATGCCTTTCATTCAGTTACAACTACAATAATAAATAAATTTACAAGTACCATGGGTACATCCTCTACAGACTGGAGTTTATTTTTCCATGAAACCTCCTTCATTATCAACACACTTCTTTCACATCCTTGTGAGAGACGCTGTGCACCACTAACACAAAATTCTATCGGAAACGTCAAAGCTCTTCACACATGCCATGGTTCAGCTTGTCACCTGCAAAACGGCATCCTCGGACAGCATCCTTCAGGGGGCCAAAACAATGGAAAGAAAGTGTGCTAAATCAGGAATCTCAGAAGCAAGGAAGACTGAATTCATCTTCCTGTTTGGCCGAACCCTTCGAATTCATTTTACCTTCTTTAAAGTCTGCACATATTGCTCTGAACTGATCGTGGCACCGCTCTTCAAAAATTCCACTAATAACATTCCCTCACTGTCCCACAAGACACTAGCCACCACCTCACATATGGTAGTCTGCACCCTCAATTTTTTCTCCCTTATTCTCCCCACAGTGCCAATTTAGCAAACCCCAAATTTCTTTTCAGCTCCCTGAAAGATGCACTCCAAGGATGCCATTTTGCAGTTCACAACAAGCTGAAATGCAGCCTGCATGACAAGCACTTCTGTCATGACTTTTGTGCGACCGGCAGTGTCAGAAACAGAGGGGGAAAAGTTACGTTAATAACGAGAGCGATTTTGTGGACAAATAATTCAAACTTGGTACAGGATGTACCCATGATGAACTTAAAATTCAGTATAAATGCAATTACAGTTCCTGCAGGGGGGGGGGGAGTGGCATTACTTTTGTACAGACCTTCAAAATTAGCTTCAGTTAATGGCCATGTCACTGGTTACAAGGTACAAATATTCATGTTTAAGCTCCACACCATAAAGAAATTCTTAACCTTGGCACTACGTGGAGGTGAACGGGGAGCTCCGTGTCCTATGTGCTTTATCCCAAGGGAAAGACACCACAAAACCACCGAATAGGAGTCTGTGTGAGCATATATGTAAAAATGATACATGACTTTATACAATTTAAATTTCTGTCTGTCTAATGCTGTTGGCACTAATTTGTGGAATGTGCGAAGCAGTTAATCAAAATGAAGACTTAAAAAAAAAACAGATTCTGTAAGTCCAAACTGTATCACATAACTGGCAACTGATATAACACACACTTGTAATACAGCAGTTCCTCATCTCAGCTCAGAGGAATGAGGAAAATGATCTGATGCCAGGCCAAGGACAATTATCCCTTCCCATTATTTTGTGCTAAACAGGGCATCTAACATACACTTGTGTGTAGACAGTAACCAGCATTCATCTCAGTGGGCAGCCCCACCACCCACCTACACCCAATTGACAGACAATTAATTAAACATGTAATCTCAATTTACAAATCCCTGACAGTATTTGTATGAGAATATATTTGATTTATATTAATAAATGCTATATAATCAGAGCTACATATGGAAAAGAAATACATGCAGAGTATTGGTAGGGAAACCCACACAAAGAGAACAATCCGATGCTATAGACACAGAGACAATGACACCCTGGGTTGGGTTAATTTGGCTCACAGTAAATATTCATGAGAGGCTGTTTTGAAAGTGCTAATGAAATTTAATGGTATTCAAATCCTTGCATTGACAAACCACAATATCCAACAAACTGCACAACATCTGAAGCCACAGTCTGCACTGAAATAGTGCATTTTGTTGGATATTGTACTTTAGTAAACGTGAATAAACATTTGGGTTCCACAAAATACAATGGAATTTGACCATATCATAAAATCCATCACTTCTTCTGTATTCCAAACAAATGCAAGACATTAAATACATATATTTACCAAATTCCACCCATGTGTATTACACCACTCTGGGGGAGAACACTGTGTTTTTTAGTGAAAACCCGTACGCTTATACAAAGTTGTAACAACGGTTGTGCTACAGAATGTAAAATATACTTTTTTTTTTGTAAAATTCACAGTGCTTTTTTTTACACTGCCTACAACAATGTGTATCGCACATCATCTTTTGTTGGGCAATGGATCAGAGCCATTATCCAAAATTCCAAGACACAGGAACAAAACAACAGGACACAAGGGCTTTCAAGATCTCTACATCATTACAGACCCAAATACAGCTGGGTGCAGTGACAATATATTGTACTGAAACATAACAAGAAGCAGGAACTGTTCATAGCCAAGAGTATACCAATGTGCTGTAAATAAGAATTTTAACTACTCTTTTTAGAATTCTTAGAAACAGAATGACTTACATATTGCTTTAAGCATTGTAACAAAAAACAATGTAAATTTCACAGAAACTTATATTTTAAATGCTGCAGCCCAACCTGTGTAACACTGTACAAGTATACAGTTTTTGACCAACAAGATGTTCTTCACAGGACGCTGTAACACACAGTAGGTATTCGGTAAATATACATATTTGATATGTCATGCATTTAGTTGGAATACAAAATATAGGACCGGTTACAGGAATGCACAAAATGGAAAACTTCAAAATAGCTGATGAAATATTAGCTTCTCTGGAAAGTCTTTACTCCACACAGTGCACTGTATGTTCTTCCATACTGACACTATTAACAATTTATAATGGAATGAACAATTATAAGAGGTCATTAAGACTGAAATTTAGTACAGGATTTATTCACAAAGAGGTAGGCCTACAGATCCACCTTCAGACACGTTTTGCTGTCACTTTCCTGGTGGCCCAAATGAAGTTTCGTCCTATCTCTCCCGTGGATATCACAGACAAACTGCACTGTGACTTGCCTACACTCAACACTCACTTTTGGCAGGTTCATACCAGTTTCACACACTTCCAGGGTAACCACAAGAATAAAAATAAAAAAAATACCCTGAAGTTTCCAGAACATTCCAGAGGGTTCTGGAAGCTTCATGTAGAAGTGAAGTTGACTGACAAACGATAGAGCTAACTTCTGCAAAGAAAACTCCCACCATCGAAAGTGAACCAATCACAAGACAACATTAAAACTTTCTAGCAAGGAATGCAAATGAATTGTATCTTTAGTATTTTGTAGTTAAATGGCTAAATGGGATTTCATTGTAAAAATGCATAACTCAGTATTATAAAAACACCAACAAATAATAAAATCGTATTTTCGGGAGGTGCTGCAGTCATTCGTAAGTTTTTGCCCTTTTGCTTCAGATTTTGAAATTACCCCAGCAAAAAAGGAGAGCCTGAAGGTATAACCGAACCACATTCTCAGTGTACTCTGACCATTTTCCTCCAAAACCTTGTATCCCCCTGCAACGGTACACTGTGTCAGTACCATGAAATCCACAATCTGAATTCAGATTAGAGTTTCAGTATTACAACATTTCAGTACATGATTATTAATTTCAGCATAATTTATGGTTCCTACCTGCCATGACATATTCATGGAAAGCCATTAATACAATCAAAAATACCACTTCTCCATGATTAAGGTCCTGTTTGTATTCTACAAGCAAAGTTCTTCACAGGTGCATAAAGTTGCCCTGAGATTGCATGCTATGCCTTGAACAGGCACCACTGGAAATATCTTGTTGAACAGGTTCCATAAAATTTGGAGAATTGCTTGACTAGCTGGGAAACTATTAGCTTTTCAAGGCTGACTCAGTCCCACGGAGGCGTTCGTGTGTATACAAGAGTTTTCTGTAACAACAGAAATAACTGGGTGTGCAATCCTGGACTTGATCCCAAGCATGAAATGTTATTTACTATTAATTGTAACGACTGCTGTAGTATAGTACATTTATTACCTGCAGGAAGTGACCTGTGTTTTATTTCATACGTTTTCTTCCAGATTAATTACTAAGTAAATACATATAAACCACTTACCAGCAAATACCCAACACTTAGACACTGTCATTTCGAAATCGTATGTAAGTGATTCACAGTTTGATAACGAGTTACATCACATTAAAAGCTGCACTTAAAGCTTCAATAATGCCAGTACTTGATGTCACAACACTGTGATTGTCTTCCATACACTACACAAATGCAGTCAGAACTGTGGCAATGAACCATTGTGGTCTTGACACATCACGCACACAGAATTGGTTCACTGATGCGTGCAACTGGTTTCCCGGCGGACAGAACATACGTGTGAACTTTCACGTTATATACAATGCTTCTAAGACCATAAATGCGTGAAAGCATTTTTCGTCTGAACTCAACACACTTCCAGTAACATACGGACAATACCAATTACCAGATACGGTGCACAATAGTAGCACCAAGCTTTCGTTCACCGCCGTTTGTGTCGCTGTTGGCCTGCTTTCCGTTTCCTTTCTTCGCGTTTTCCTTATTTCCTTCTCGCCCCTCTCCGCGTTTTAGCGAGACCCACAACGAACCGCCGTTCTTCTTTCAGCTGTGCATATTGTGATGGACTGTGTGCGTTAGGAGGCGATAATTTAACAGGTACGTCCAACTTCCACGCACAATACTCACCATCCTAAGGTTAGACGTCAGGTTATTGAGTGAATGTAAGGAATGGAAGACAGAGAAACGCCACGAATGCGCAAATATGTGGAAAGTAAATCGACTCTAATTATGATGGCTTCTGTACCGCACGTCACTGCCTGAGCGGGACGTACGAAATATCAGGTCGATGGATTTTTGTTTGACCACTTACATTAGTTTCGCGACTGGAATTGTTAAAGTTGGCCAGAACGGTGGAAAGAATTTTGGAATATTGCAGGAAACTTCGTTCCTAGTTGAGCGAAAGCAGTTGTTCCAATCCCGGCTACTTGGACCGCTGTTTGCTGCCTCCATTTGTGTGTCGCTCCGATGTTCAGTGCTGCGTCCCTTTTGCTCTGGTTCCGTCGAAATTCGCTGTGGTCTGTCTGTTTACAATTTGCAGCTTCCTCTGTCTATACAGACTTTGAATGTTGGCCTTAATATCTTTTTTGTTTGTGGTACGCTGAATTTATTTTATGTTAAAATACCACAAACGCTGTTAGCTATTACGTCGCTCGACGTTTCAGCAGTTTTATTGCATCCATTGCAGGCCGTTCGAACGCCGCACGTTGCAGGCGCCACTTAATAATCTGTAAAACCGAAATACGTCTTGATTTGGTGTCTTCTCCTTCTCTTGAAGTACGCCTGTTATGTCCCGTTCATCTGTCCTAATTCTAGTGATTAATATAATGTTTACGTTACAGATATGTAGGACAGGTTACTAGCGATAGTCGTAGGGCCATGAGTTCCACTCGGGGGAATCTATAGGGATGTCTTCAGATGTGCTGTACCGAGTGCTTGGTGTTAATTAAACAGCCGGAAGAATTAAGTTCACAGCTTTTAATGTGTATTGGACCGTGCATCGTTGTAGTAACTGAAGAATAAGAACCAACTAGATGTTACTTCTTGTTTTATTATACTTATGATATGCTCAACATGTTTCGGGCACTTCTATGTCCATCATCAGGAGCTCACGACTATAGTGCTAATTACCACATGGGCCGTCCGGTTCTGTAAAGATGCATGAGGTGCTGTTAGTGTACATTTTTGTATTTGTGGTATGTGTTAGGTGCGAAGTTTTGCAATTTTTTGTCGATTGGTCCTAGGTAATGAAATGTTTATATTGTTTTAATTGTTACAATTTTCATGTGTTTGATAGCAGTGGTGTGGGTGTGTGTACTGGCGTGTGGCGAGTTTTTGACGGTAGAAGACTTACGAATCGATGTGTTGTTGGTGTGTTAATTGGTGTTATGAAGAAGGAAGAAATACACATACGTTGGGTTGCTGTTGGTTGGAAGTTACGTGCAGGCAGGCTTGGTTAACCGTCCGCGCTCAGGATATGCCACGGCTGGTCCTTTCATGCAGTGGGTGGGGGTGAATGACCTTTTGAAATAGCGGGTTTAGTTCGCCTGGGTATTGTTCCGGAATTAGCTTGCCTTCTTGGTGGAGGGTCTGGATGTAGAATTGTTCATAGGAAGTGAGCATGCTTGGGCTACTTAGAGGTTTAAGTAGGGTCATGATATTTTTCATCTGGCCGTATTCGTGTTGATTATGCAGAATATGTTCGGCAAACGCCGATTGCGGGTTATTGTTCCTAATGAATTTGATGTGTTCCTCGAAACGTATCCTCAGGCTACGGCTGGTATGGCCTACATATGATAGGTTGCAGGTATTACATGCTTATTGATAAATTCCCCATTCGTTGTGGGGAGCAATGTTGCGGTCCTTTAGAGGTCTGGTAAGTCTTCCTACGGTGTTGCGACATCCGAATGCAATTTCTACGTTAGTATGTCTGAATAGGTCTGTGACCCTTCGTATGTGTGGGGAAATGAAGGTGAACGCTGCCAATTTTTTGTTGTTCTTGCTTGTGTGTTGTGTTGTGTGCTCTACATTGTCTTCTTCTGTATCTGGCCCCTCAATTTGTGTAATGTCGTAGGCGGGAATTTGTTGTGTGCTATGCTAGCCATTCTCTTTTCTAGCGTTCTGCACTGAATGGGAGGTTAAGCATCCTGTCAGTATAATATCTGTATGCCGCCAAATTGCTATGTTAGTGGGTCCCTGTCACCACGGCATGGCGCGTCCTCAGGTTGCGGATAGAGGAACGGCCTCCGATAACGAGGGTAGCTGCGAATAAATTGAATAAGCAGTCGCGGACAGCCGACGAGGGGTGGTCCTCCAGCTTGGGGGTTGGGCGAGGTGCTAACAATCCCTCCCTGTTAAAACCAATGTTCAGTAACAC
>Ga0123355_10015347_pt1 | contig 12028 bp, 13 predicted proteins | sample TergutEmb28metaG_3_FD_89872 | JGI IMG/M metagenome (GOLD analysis project Ga0123355, IMG submission 89872) | Embiratermes neotenicus P1 segment gut microbial communities from Petit-Saut dam, French Guiana - Emb289 P1 | ecosystem: Host-associated > Arthropoda: Insects > Digestive system > Gut ... | reverse complement strand
GTGAATGATGCTGTCCGTGGGGCGAAGTTGTCCAGTCGGCACAAGGCCATGCTCAAACAGTCAGGCATAGAGGCAAGTCAAGTGATTCTGCCGGAGTTGTTATTGCCTCCGGGGACGGTGGAGAAATATGAGGTGCGGGGACTGGCGGACGATCCGCTAGAGGGTCATCGGGAACAGTCTGTGGCTTACACACCCATTACTTGGGATGAAGTAGTGAACGAACCGTTATCTGAACCTAACTCTAAGTTAGGATCACACAATGGAAAGGAGAATGCCCATGTTCAATAATTTTCCAGATGTACTAACAGTAGAGGAATTGCAAACGGCTCTGGGCATTGGCCGCTCGACGGCCTATCGCTTAATTCGAGGTGGCACCATTCGCCATCTGCGGATCGGGAAAAATATCAAGATTCCACGCAGATATCTAGTGGATTACATTGAAGCGGCGTGTTATAATAACGGCGTGGCAACAGAGTCGCCGTCACAAGGAGGTTAAATTAAAATGACGGCACATTTATATGAGAAAAACGATAAATACCATGTTATGTTGAGTTGGTATCAGGACAGTAAGCGGAGGCAAAAGTCAGTAGGAACAGGGATTCCCATTGCCGGAAACAACAAGCGAAAAGCAGAGGGCATACGCAAAGAAATTTTGGCGGAATGGGAGACCAAAATTGCAAACAACTACCAAGACATTCTGTTTTCTGATTACCTGTTGCAATGGCTGGAAGTGGCAAAGGATTCTATAGCGGAGACGACATATTTCGGCTATAAAAAGACAATCAAGAACCAGATTTGTCCCTATTTTGCTGAAAGAAAAGTCAAACTCCACGAGTTGAGGCCATTCCACATTCAAAATTTTTATGCATGGAAGAAGAAACTAAGCAAGGTGACAGGGAATACGATACATCGTTACCATGCCAATATCCACAAAGCGCTTAAACATGCCGTACAGATGGAACTGATTCGAGACAATCCCGCCTCTAAGGTGGTGTTGCCGAGGAAAGAGCGATTCCAGTCCAGTTTCTACACGGCAGAAGAAATGCGGATTTTGTTAGAGGTCATCAAGGGAGAGAAAATTGAAACACCCGTTTACCTCGCAAGTTGGTTTGGCATGAGGCGTGGCGAAGTGTTAGGGCTACGGTGGCAGGACATCGACTTTGATTCCATGACGCTCTTTGTAAAAGGGGTTATCACGGACAAAGGCGAGGAATCCCGCTCGGAGAATATAAAGTACCGCCCTGGGGCAAAAACACGTTCCGGGCTACGATCCTTTCCCTTGCCGCCTGAAGTCGCAGTGTATTTGAAAGAACGAAAGGAGCGGCAAGCGGAATATCAGGAGTTATTTGGCACCGCTTATAGCGATGCGTGGCTTGACTTCGTTTGTGTGAATGAGATAGGCAATTTGATCGCCCCAGAATACCTGTCTCGTACGTTCCCTAATGTTCTCAAAAAATATGGGCTACGAGCTATTCGTTTCCATGAGTTGCGAGATTCTAACGCAAGTCTCTTGCTGGACAAAGGCGTAGACATGAAGTTGATTCAATCCTGGCTCGGACACGCCCACTACTCCACAACTGCGGATATATATGCGCATTTGAGGCCAGATGCAAAGCGCAGTTTGGGAGACGTACTTAGCGGTGAGTTTGTGGAAAAGCAGAGCTGTTAGACGATTTGTTAGATGTTGGGCAATTTTTCCTATTTTCACAGTTCCGCACACCAAAAGCAAAAACCCCGTAACCGCTACGGTTACAGGGTTTCACGCTCTTGGTGGTGGAGGTAGGATTTGAACCTACGAAGTCACTGACAACAGATTTACAGTCTGCCCCCTTTGGCCACTCGGGAACTCCACCGTGCTCGCTCTGGCGGAAACTGCGCTCCATTTTCGTCGTCGGGCTGTGCCCTTGGGACGAAAATTCCGCTACGTCACCGCATCGCTGTGTTTCCGATGCCAGCTCACTATATTGAGCTCGTCATCGGGGAAGGTCAAGGGCCTTGCCCTCTATAAGGCGCTGGAGCTGGTGGACGGACTTGAACCCCCGACCTGCTGATTACAAATCAGCTGCTCTACCAACTGAGCTACACCAGCGTATGCGCCGACCAGACGAGAATTATGATACCAAATGTCAGCACATATGTCAATACATATTTTTGGAGGAACACCATGGAAAAAGCTGATTTACACCGGGCGCTTTTGGCTTATGAACAGCGGGGCATCTGTCCCATGCACATGCCGGGGCATAAGCGGCAGGCCCTGTTTGCCGATGATCTGCCGTGGCATCTGGATATCTCCGAAATCCATGGGTTTGACGACCTTCACTCCGCCGAGGGGATCCTCTTAGATGCCCAGGTACGGGCCGCCTCCCTCTGGGGGAGCGACAGCGCATATTTTCTCATCAATGGCAGTACAGGGGGAATCCTGGCGGGGATCTACGCCGCCACCCGGCCGGGGGATCGGGTTTTAATCGCCCGCAACTGTCATAAATCTGTCTACCACGCCATTGAGCTTTTTGGGCTTTGCCCCGTCTATCTGGAGCCGCCCCTTTTGGCGGAAGCCGGCATCTGCGGGAGCATTTCGCCCCAGGCGGTGGCAGAGGCCGTGGCGCAGACGCCCGATATCCGCCTGGCTGTAGTGACTTCGCCCACCTACGAGGGTGTAATTAGCGATATTAGTGCCGTTGCGGATATTTTGCACGAGAAGTTGATCCCTCTCCTGGTGGATGAGGCCCACGGGGCGCATTTTGGCCTGTCTCCCCGCTTTCCCAAAAGCGCCGTATCCCAGGGGGCCGACATTGTGGTCCAAAGTCTTCACAAGACCCTGCCCAGCCTGACCCAGACAGCCATCGTCCACCTGCGGGACGGGCTGATCCAACGGGAGCGTCTGCGCCATGGACTGGGGATGTTTCAGAGCACCAGTCCGTCCTATCCCCTCATGGCCTCTATTGACGGATGTATTGGTTTGCTCCGGGAGCAGGGGGCAGACCTGTTTGCCGCTTGGGCGGATCGGCTTTCAGCCTTCCGGCAATCGGTCTCCCCTCTGCAACATCTGTCTGTTTTGTCCGGGGATTCGAATCTCCGCTGCATGTACGCCCACGATCCCGGAAAGATTCCCATCCTCTGCGGCGGCACGTCTATCACAGGGCCGGGACTCCATGCGACATTGCGGGAGGACTACGGCATTGAGCTGGAGATGGCCCTCCCCGGCTATGGGTTAGCCATGACCAGCCTTGCCAATACAGACGAGCACTTTAACAGATTGGCGGAGGCACTCCGGCAACTGGATCGCACCCTGCATCCCGCCCCCGTACAGCCCATAAATCCCCTGCCGCCTATGGGAGAGCAGATCATGCCTCCGGGAGAGGCCCTGTGCGCATCGGTGCGGCAGGTCGCTATCGACAACAGCGTGGGCCAAATCGCCAGAACCTATCTGTGGGCCTATCCGCCGGGGATTCCTCTGGTCACGCCGGGGCAGCGGATTACGGCGGAGCTGGTGGATTGCCTGACGGGACTCTCTGATCGGCAGGTGGCCGTTAAGAGCACCGCCCCGTATCGGGCGGGGCGGATTGCAGTTGTGGGGGAGGAGAAGTGACAGTAAAAACGTCCCGCTTTTCCAGTTGTTCTTGAAAAAAGCGGGGAATGTTAGTATAATATACCGTAGGGGTGCGTATCAATCGCCCCGCAGGCGGCGAATAGCTGCCTCCTTGACGGTGCTATATAGTATAAAACATCGTTCTCGGCGTCCTATTTGAATTTTATTAAGTGTGTGAGAGGGTTGATCTTCCTTATGATAAAAACTGCTGTTTTGGTCTCCGGCGGCGGGACGAATCTCCAGGCTATTATCGCCGCCCAGCTATTTGGAGAGATTCAAAACTGTAAACTGGTGGCGGTGATCTCGTCCACACCCGGAGCCTACGCCTTGGATCGGGCCCGTGCGGCGGGGATTGAGACCAGTGTGGTGGACATCTCTATGTTCCCCACTAAGCGGACATTTAACACGGCGCTCTTGGAGAAGCTCAAAGACCTAGACGTGGAACTTGTGGTCTTGGCGGGGTTTATGCCGGTGCTCCAGCGGCCTATCGTCAAAGAATTTGAGAACCGGATTATCAACGTCCACCCGTCGCTCATGCCCGCCTTTTGCGGGCCGGGCCGGACCGGGCTCCGGGTACATCAGATGGTTATAGACCAGGGGGTCAAAATCTCCGGTGCCACCGTCTATTTCGTCACGGAAGAGATTGTTGACGGTCCCATCATTCTGCAAAAAGCCGTGGATGTCCAACAGGACGACACGGCCAAACTGCTCCAGCGCCGAATTATGGAACTGGGCGAATGGGACGTCTTGCCCCGTGCCGTTGATCTCTACTGCCGTGGAAAGCTCCGGGTGGAGGGACGGAAGGTGATGATTGATGAATAATCTATTTGCGCTGTTACAGAGAAACCCCTACCCCGGCCGGGGGATTGTGCTGGGCGCAACACCGGACAAGACACGGGCGGTTGCGGCCTATTTCATCATGGGCCGGAGTGAGAACAGCAGAAATCGTATTTTCACCGTCCATGAGACGGGTATTCGCACCCGGGCCCACGATGAGAGCCGTATGATAGACCCCAGCCTGATTATCTACGCCCCTGTGCGGACTGTGGGTGCACAAACAGTGGTCACCAATGGAGATCAGACGGATACGGTCTGTGCGTATTTGGCCCGGGGCAAATCCTTTGCCGACGCCCTGGCCACCCGCACGTTTGAGCCAGATGCGCCCAACTATACGCCCCGAATTTCCGGCCTGCTGGAGGCGGACGGAGGGTATACCTTGTCTATATTGAAATCCGCCGATGGGGATCCCGCCGCCTGCCGTCGGTTTTTTTATACCTATAATCCAATCCCCGGTCAGGGGCATTTGATCCACACCTATCAAGGCGACGGTGACCCATTGCCCTCGTTTATAGGCGAACCGTGGACAGTGGAGACGGAGGACGATATGGGCGCTTTTGCCCAAACGCTCTGGACGAGCTTAAATGCGGACAATAAAGTTTCCCTGTTTGTGCGCTATATCACGATAGGGACGGGGGAGACGGAGACGTTGATTTTCAATCGGCATGAGGAGGCAGAGTGACATGCAAGAACTATCCCTAAAATACGGCTTAAACCCATATCAGACCCCCTCCAGCCTATCCGTTGCGGATGGGGCGTTGCCGATCCAGATATTAAACGGCAGGCCGGGGTATATTAACTTTATGGACGCCCTAAACGCCTGGCAGTTGGTGCGGGAACTCCGCATAGCTACGGGATTGTCGGCAGCGGCCTCGTTTAAGCATGTGAGTCCTGCCGGGGTAGGGGTGGGATTACCCCTGACGGATACGCTGAAACAGGCTTATTTTGTAGACGATCTCCCCCTCTCCCCCCTGGCGGCGGCCTATGCCCGTGCCCGTGGGGCGGATCGGCTCTGCTCCTACGGGGACTGGGTGGCCCTGTCTGACCCCTGTGATCGAGAGACGGCGGCGCTTTTGGCACGGGAGGTCTCCGACGGCATCATCGCCCCCGGCTACTCCGACGAGGCCCTGGCGATCCTGCGGGAGAAGCGCAAGGGTGGGTACAACGTGGTACAGATCGACCCGGAGTATGCGCCAAATTCACTGGAACAACGGGATATTTTCGGCATCACCTTCTCCCAGGGGAGAAGTGAGCTCGTTATTACCCGGGACATGTTCCGGAATGTGGTCACGGCGGCGAAGGAGATCCCGGAATCGGCGATTTTGGACATGCTCATCGCCCAGGTCACGCTGAAATATACCCAGTCCAACTCCGTCTGCTATGTAAAAGACGGGCAGGCCATCGGTATCGGTGCGGGACAACAGAGCCGGATTCACTGTACCCGATTAGCGGGACAAAAAGCCGACCTCTGGCGGCTCCGTCAGCACCCCCAGGTCTTGGCGCTGCCATTCCGCACGGATTTGGGCCGCCCCGGCCGGGACAACGCCATTGATGTCTATCTTTCAGACGAGTGGGAGGACATCCTGGCCGACGGCGTCTGGCAGGAGATATTCACCGAGAGACCGGAGCCTCTATCGACTGCGGAAAAGCGGGATTGGATCAAAACCCTCACCGGCGTCACCGTGGGATCAGATGCGTTTTTCCCCTTTGGCGACAACGTGGAGCGGGCCAGAAAAAGCGGCGCCGCCTACATCGTCCAACCCGGCGGCAGCATCCGGGACGACCATGTGATTGCGGCGTGTGATAAATATGGGATTGTGATGGTGTTTACGGGATCACGGTTGTTTCATCATTAGGGAGGCGATGAACAATGGAGTTTGAACTTAGAATCATTGAGTTGCATTGGGCAGATGGATCAAGCGACGATCCGGATGACCTCTGTTTGCATGGGAAAGTTTTTGTCAGAATTGGTGACGAAATCGTTGATGAGGGAATATATCGCCATGCGTGCGGCACGCTTCGTTATTGGACGGTAAGTGCTGGCGCATACCGTATGCTTGAGTCCGTGTATAGTGACCATGCGGCGGGCTATGAGAGACATTTATTGACTTGTTGCGGGCATTTTATGTATATAGATGAAGAGGCAGATAAGCTTTTTTTCATAGACTGTCCTTATGGTCTGGACTGGTCAGTTGCCCATGAGGGGGATACCGTTACGCTTACAACAGAGGCAAAAACACAAGTCACGATCTCACTTGCGGATTATAGGGATATCGTATTTGCGTTTGCTGACGAAATCAAAGCATTCTATGAAAAATGCTCTCCTAAAACTCCACCATTGGAAGACTTTGAACAACTTGCTCTTGAACGATTTTGGACGGATTGGGAGAGATGGCGCAGCCAAAAGACCCACAAAAAGCCTCCCTCAATTTGAGGGAGGTGGCAGGCGAAGCCTGTCGGAGGGAGCTTCCCCAGTCAGGTTCCGCCTGACAGCCCCCTCAAAACGAGGGGGCCTAAGGTCAAGGGCCAAGGGATTTTCTAATTGTTAATTGTGGTTTGCGCCACCACCCGCTCATAGGACACCTCGTTCTCCGATGTCCGGCCGGCGAAGTAGTCCGCCAGGTTTTGCAGCGTTGTCTCCGCAATCCCCCGGAGGGCCTCGTCGGTGAGGAAGGCTTGGTGGCTGGTGACTAAAACATTGGGCGTGGCCAAGAGGAGTTTCAGCGTATCGTCTTGGATCACGCTGCCGGAGACGTCCCGGTAGAAGTAATTTTCCTCTTCCTCGTATACGTCCAGCCCGGCGGCGCCGACCTTTTCGTCTTTGATGGCCGCCAACAGCGCCTCGCTGTCGATGAGTGCGCCCCGGGATGTGTTGAGAATCACCACCCCGTCTCTCATCAGGCGCAGGGTGTGGCGGTTAATCATGTGATGGCTCTCCCGGGTCAAGGGGCAGTGGAGGCTGATGACATCCGATTCCCGGCAGAGTTCGGGGAGAGGGACGTACTCCACGCCATACCTCGAAATAGGATAGGGATCCGAGGCCAGAACCCGCATCCCGAACCCCAGGCAGATATCAATAAAGGCCTGGCCCACTTTTCCGGTGCCGACAACCCCCACGGTCTTGCCTTTGAGATCGAACCCCATTAAATCCTTGAGGCTAAAATTATACTCCCGTACCCGGTTATAGGCCCGGTGGATTTTCCGGTTCAGGCAGAGAAGCAGGGCCATGGCGTGTTCTGCAATGGCGTGGGGGGAATAGGCCGGGACACGAAAAATCCGCAGCTTCCCCTGGGCGTATTCTAAATCTACATGATTATACCCCGCCGAGCGCAGGGCCACCGCCTCCACCCCGGTCTGCCGGAGGGCGTCAATCGCCGGGGCGTCCAGAGTATCGCTGACGAAGGCCACCGCCGCTCTGCACCCTTGGGCTAAAATAGCCGTGTCGGGATTTAAGCAGTTATAGAAGTATTTGAGGTGGATCCCGTGCCGGTCTTTCAGCCGGTCAAACCAGAGTTTATCATAGGGCTTTGCGTCAAAAAATGCGACAGGTTCCATTAAGAGCACCCTCCTAATAACTGTTGCTACGATAGCTCCCTTGCCTACGGCGGGGGAGTACGAAACGACAAGATACTATGAGGATACCCCAAAAAACGAAAATTTATTGCAGAGGCGGTGATTGCGCCGTGTCCGGCCTATCAGAAGAAGTCTACCAGATCGTAGCCCGGATTCCGCCGGGGAAAGTGATCTCCTATGGGCAGATCGCCCGGCTCATCGGGCGGCCCAGGGCGGCCCGGATCGTGGGGTATGCCATGTCCAAGGCCCCGGCGGGATTGCCCAGCCACCGGGTACTGCGGAAAGACGGCAGTCTGCCGCCGGGGGATGTGTTCGGGATCCCCGGCCTCCAACGGGCAGAATTGGAGGCGGAGGGCGTGACCTTTCTGCCCGACGGCCGGGTGGATATGACCCGGCACGGGTGGGTGTGAAGAAAATATATGAGGAGGGATTTACTATGACAGTATTCCATGCGATTCAAAACAGAACCAGCTATCGGGGCAGCTATCAAAGTACAGCCGTTCCGAGAGAAGATTTGATCAAAATCATGGAGGCAGGGCTGGCGGCCCCGTCCGGGTGCAACACCCAGACCACAAGCCTCATCGCCGTAGACGATCCGGATTTATTGCGGCGACTGCACGAGAGGACCGAACTGCCCGCCGCCGCAACCGCCCCGGCCATGATTTGCGTGTTGACCCAGGCAATCGTTGCCTACAGGGACAGATGCTATAACGTCCAGGACTACTCGGCGGCCATTGAGAACATGCTGCTGGCTGCTGTCGCCCTGGGCTATGAGAGCTGCTGGTACGAGGGACAGATTACCGACGCCGATGCAATCGGCAGAAAAATGGCGGATATCTTAGGCGTCCCCGCCGACTATGAGCTGGTGTGTTTTCTGCCCGTGGGGATTGCCGATCAGCCAGTCAGGCGGGCGAAGAAAAAGCCCTTTGGAGAAAGGGCTTGGTTCAACGGGTTTCGGGCGGGGAATGATTAGATGATAGCAAAATCAAGAATGAAACAATCTATCGCTGCCATGCTCATATTCTTTTTTATTCTACTTATAAATTCCCCCATGGCAAGTGCAGACAGTTGGCCGCAGCCAGAGCCATTTTCTGTTCTCTCCGAGGATGGAGCCCGCATATTTCATGTCACTCCGGATTCTGATTGGGGGCAGACGGAAATAGATGACTGGGCAGATTTCCCGCCCACCGGGCTATACTACAATACTGACCCTCTTACGCTTATTTATCTTGTAGAAAACCCGGGGTGGGCGCTTTGGGAACAGGATTTTATTTTTTCTCAGGATATGCAATACTTCGTTTGGGTTCCTCAGATGAATGCAGTTCAACATAATTTTCAGACCAGCGATGCGACCGCCCTTGTATTTTTTGCAAATGGCTCTGTCCAAAAAACTTATATGGTTTCCGATCTTGTGCAAAATGCAGATGCGGTAAGCTTTAGCGTTACTACGGCGCGGTGGACAGATAGAAATGTAGAATTTGATCCGGCAACGAACCGCCTTGCCCTTGCAACGGTTGATGGCATAAGCTATCAGTTCGACATCACCAGTGGTGCAATTGTGAGACACACAGAATTCCCGTTTGAATTTTCTTGGTTCCAACTTGCGATTTTCTTTGCGCTGGGAGTGACTGTTTTTAGTGGAGGCATCATAGTTTTGATTACAAGACGCAGACGCACCGAATAAGTAGTGGATGGCTTTGACTGCAAACGACTACCCACCCTGCGTCGGGAAATGTTCCGCCGGGAACTGGGCCATCCCCCGTACGGATTTACCGCTCTCGTCTAAGAATTTCACCATCATACACTCTGCCGGGGCGTCTACGGGGAAGGTGATCCCGTGGGGGGCGATGGGCTCGTATCCGAAGCGGGGGTAGTAGTCTGCGTGGCCCACCAGGACGGAGAGGGGGAACCCCAGAGACTTCGCCACGGTGTGGCCCCGCTCAATCAATGCGCCGCCGATGCCCCGGCCCATATGGGCCGGCAGGACGGAGACCGGCCCTAAGATCACACCGGTGTGTTCGCCGATTTTGAGTTCGGTGAAGATACTATGCCCCACGATCTCACCGTCCAGCTCCGCCACCAGGGACAGGGCGGGGAGAAACCCCTCCCGCTTTCGGAGCCGTTCCACCATGTCCTGCTCGTCTCCGTCGGCGTGTTCCATTTCGGCGAAGGCGGCCTTGGTCAGGTCGTATACGGCGGGGTAATCGGCAGGGGTCTCCTGCCGGATGGTGAGGGGGTTTTCCTTGCGCAGGATCGTCATGGGATATTCGATATCCCCCAGGGGAAACATGCGCTCATCTACGGCCTCATAGCCGTGAGTTAAATAAAATTGCCTGGCTCGGGTGTTGGCCGTGAACACATCTAATATAAAATGGGTATATCCCATGGCGGTCACCGCCTGTTCTGTTTTCTCGAACAGGCGGTGGCCGATTCCTTTTCCGATGTAGTCCTCATGGAGATAAATGGCGGAAATCTCGCCGTCGTCCTCGTATCCTTTGGTGAAAGACGTGCCGAATACGGTGACGCCGATAAGCAGATCGCCGTCTGACATCATCAAGAAACGGGATGTTTGTTCGTCAAACCGCTTCAGCAGTCCTGCATGGCGGGATTCCACGGACATAGTATCCAGATAGTCGTCGGAAACGATGGTTTGATATGTATTGCGCCAGCAGTCGTGCAAAAATGCGGAGATCTGGTACAGATCGTCCCGCTGGGCGGGCCGGAATCGGATGGTATCGTGCATAAGGGCGCTCCTTTCGAGTTTACAGATATTTTTCTACGGTCACAAAGGTGCGGTCTTTCCGGGATTTGCCGCCCAATTCTGCGAGACGGGCCTTGCCATGGCCCCGGAGGGAGAACACATCCCCCGGTGTGAGCAAGGCGGCGGGCTTTTGGCAGATTGTATGATTGAGGGAGACCAGCCCCGCAGCGATGGTCTCTGCCGCCTTGTCCCGGGACAGGCGGAACGTCCCCGCCAGGAGCACATCTAAACGCAAGCTGGATGCGGTGAAGGAGACGGCCTCCCGCTGCCGTTCCGGCGGGGGGACGTGAGCCAGGGGGAGTTCCGTCACTTTTGCGCCGCCTCTGCCCACGTGGGTCAACTCTCTTGCAATGTGATCCGCTACAGAGGGTAGACAGAAGAACCAGGCCTCTTCTCCCCGGGTATAGATATCCCCCAGGCTCCATCGGGCGATGCCCAGCCCCAACAGACTGCCCAAGATGTCCCGATGCCCCGGCTGAGCGAAGCGGCACAGGACGTGGAAAGCGGTCAGATAGTCCTGGGGGTCGAAGTCTGCGGGGGATAAATAGTCCGGTAGGAAAAAGGCCGCCTGCCGCTCACAGTCCGCCCCGCCGCCGGACAGATAGAGGTCAGCAGACAGGTGGCGGATAGTATTTAATGTATATTGCTCGGCGGGGGTGAGAAAGTTCGTATGGGTCACGATGCCTTGATTGATGCTCCGCTGATGCAAATCCTCCGCCCGGCGGATCAGGTCTTGATTATCCATGGTGTTGGCTCGCTTTATTATATTTATGATATATTCAGTTTAGCAATCCGGGCTGTTTCTGTCAAATGTGCAATTGTGCAGACGCAGGGCCTCCCTCCGTCAGAGCTTCGCTCTGCCACCTCCCTCGAATCGAGGGAGGCTTTCGCCCTTGACCTTAGGCCCCCTCGTTGTGAGGGGGCTGTCAGGCGGAGCCTGACTGGGGGAGCGGGTGAATGTAGATAGCAGTTCGACGTGCGGGCGGCAGATTGTTGCCCCTACGAAAGCCAAACCAAAACTTTTTCGCCCAAAATACAAAAAAAGCATTGACATCCCCCCGGGAATTTGGTATTCTATCAAAGCGTCTCATGGGGCAAGGTATGCCCATTTGATGTGGAAAATGCGATGAAGCGGGAGATTGCTCGGCATAGCGCCGGGGTCACTTCCGTGGAGTATGTCCGAGAATCGGGCGGCTGAGTGACTGTTCGCCGGGGTATATCGCCCGGTCAGATTGGAACCGGCTCCAAATTGCCGGTTTGATTTTTGC
>Ga0123355_10015346_pt1 | contig 12029 bp, 8 predicted proteins | sample TergutEmb28metaG_3_FD_89872 | JGI IMG/M metagenome (GOLD analysis project Ga0123355, IMG submission 89872) | Embiratermes neotenicus P1 segment gut microbial communities from Petit-Saut dam, French Guiana - Emb289 P1 | ecosystem: Host-associated > Arthropoda: Insects > Digestive system > Gut ... | reverse complement strand
CATCTCATACCCGCTAGCAAGCAGACAGCAGTATCTGTTTGACAAATGCCTGTTGCTGTATGTACGGTCTTGAACTGCTGATGATGGATGGAAAGACCGTCCAAAACATGTAGAGCGTCATTCCAAAATAAAATAAATTTGATACATTGGTGCATCTAGTTGGTTTTACTATAGAAATAATATTACGATGCACAGTCCCGTGAATGTCAAATATGAGTACAGTATTATGGGATGTGACCTTGTGTAGTTTCATGAATAGTTTTCTTTGTTGTGGAGGAATGATTCTGAAGAAGAGGCAGCGCATTCCTCTGGAATGCCAGTATGTACTGTACATACCATATCACTTGTTGTCATATTCCAGGAGATCATAATTTTGAATGAGACGCGATTTGCCAAACATCATAACAGAATTTTAGGGCATACAAAATCATGCCCCTTCTCTTTTCACTTTTTTTGTATTACTTTTTGTTAACCTAAACTGTTTACCTTCCTAAGTGTTGTGGGTATATACTGTATTTAGGTACCATATTAGTAGCGCATGAGGAGCCATGCTAGTTAAATGGTTGTAGAGGCTAGACTACAGCCTGGATGATCTGTGGTTTGTCTTCCACCTGGGGCACGAGATCTATTCTTGTCTCCAAAATATTCAGACCAGTTTTGGGCCCCACCCAACATCCAGTTCGATGGATAATTTGGTGTTTGTTCCCTGGGGGTAAAGCAGCTGGGGCAAGAAAGTGACCACTCATTCCTATGTAGTGCTGATATTAAGAATGAGTGGTGCTATACCTCTGCTCCCTTTCTGTGTCTTCATGATGCAGACAGGAACAACTTTTAATTAGTAGCATACAACACAAATGTAAAGATGTCTTGGTAACTGTGAATACTCCACATTTGTCATCAAGTACATCAAATGCCTTATGCTGAATAAGGCAGACAAGTGCCTAATTTACAGCTGTAAGCTTTGGTATTGTGAATGGTTCTTGCAGATTGATTTTGGAGATGGCAATGGAAGTGGCATTGACTTCGGAACTCTTGACAATGGAAACAGTGTTGGAATTGAATGTGATGGAATTACTGTAGAAGAAGGAGATATTGATTGGGGAATCAGTACTGTTGAATTGCTTGAAGAGACTGGAAGTCAGGTATATTGCTGCAGTCACTGAGACTTATTTCTTGTTATGCTCTTATGCATTGTATTAAGCAATTCATAGTACATGTTTAGTGCCCACTGGCACAGTACCTGCTGAGATTTCAGTGGGATATTGTTGGTCAGTGTACATACTTCACTGTGGTCCACTCTTATACATCATAGCTTTTGTGGGACACTGTGTTGTGACACCTTCACTGAATGTGCATGCTGTGCACTTGAGAAACATCAGACAGTGTTGGAATTATAAACAAATGTTTAAAATAAATACAGTGGTGACCTGGAGTTCTGTTCCTTGTTACAGAAGATATTGACATTGTGGGGTAATGGTTTAGTCTGTTAATGTTCAGCCATTAATAATTTATTGCTGTAGGACAGTGTATATTCTGTTTCGGCTGATGAAAGTTTAGAGTTTTAGCTACCATATTGTTGGTGTCATGAGATGTCAGCAAGTGACATTTTAGCAAAATCCCATTCCGTAGCCCATCAAACTGCATTTTTCATAGGGTGGTGACGTTTTAGATGGCTAAAATGTATTGTGATATGTGCCACAGAGAAAAGTTTGGGTTTATTCATTGAAATATGATACATTTTCCATCAGTAATACAGTTAATTTCCTCAAGAGTTGTATAGAATGTAGATAGCAACCGTACCATGAGATGAATGACGTATTTGATATCGAGACAATGGGCAGTCATAGCCCAGGCAAGGAGCAGGTACTTCTTTGTGTTGTATACAGTATAAAAAATTGATGGTATCCTATGTTGTGCCTGGACTGCAAGGCTGATGCCTTGAATGCTGTTCCTATGTTCCATCTTTAATTATGCATATTTTCTGCATATATATGGCAAGGTAGGTTGCGATGTACAAGTATGTTGAATTTCTCTTTTGTGTAGCATGGTACCTAGTCTTGCCATATGTTCTGTTACAAAGATTTTGTGCCCTAGAAGGAAAATGAAACAGAACATCACTTTTCAAGCCAAATAATTTATTAGCAATAGTTTTAAGTTTTTATTTATAATAATGCCCCTCAAAATGGTCGCCCTCTGCACCGACGCAAGTCTTGAGACACTCCGGCCACTCTGCTGTCACGGCACGCACTGTCAACAGGGGGATCTCTAACACTGCTTTCACGAAGGATCTCTTCAGGCTGTCCAGGTTGTTGTGATGCTTTCAGCAAGCCATGTCCTCCAAAACAGCCCACAGTTTATAGTCCAGGGGCTTGAGGTCTGGATCCCCCGAGGGCCAATCCTCGGCACTGATAAAGGCCAGAACATTCCCTGCAGCCACTCCTGAGTCGTCTGGCCTTGTGGGCAGGAGCTGAGTCTTGCTGGAGACCCATTTCTGACCAATGAAGACATTCATGTTAAGAGGTTTCACAGCTACTTGTAGCACATCCTCTTGATACGCTGGGGCACCAGTTTTCACATGTTTCTCGTAAAAATGAAGAGATATCACCCCCTGATGGGACACCCTCCACCAAACCATGATGTAGGAAGGGTGATGGCCTCCTGCACTCTCAGAACGCACCTCAAGGGACGTTTGAGCATAAATCTTGTTGTTCTGGTTGTTATACTGCTCCTTGATGGTGAAAATTTTCTCATCTGTGAAGAGGATGTTTTCATGACCATTCCCAGCATGCCAATGGAGGAGACGCTTTGCTCTAGTCCATTGGATTTGCTTCAAAGCAGGAGGAAGGAAGTGTCCCTTTGAGTGGAGCTGCGCTCTTGTGTGTAGATCATCTCTGAGGAGGCATGACTTGATTGGGTTGATATGTTTAGCTTTCAGGATATGATTTTCTGTTTCCAGAGTGGATTTCGGCAAATCCTCTCCTGTACTGTTTTGATAGCGGCTTCAGCCCTCACACTTTTCAGGCGTTCTGAACGAGCCCTGTTTTCAACCCTCCAGAGTTCTTTATAATGTTTAATTGCCCAATAGATGAACATTTGTGAAATTTTTAATGGTTTTAAGAGTGAAAATTTGAGAATGGGATTTTCTGCAGCTGGGAAGGGCAATCACAGCCACACGGTTTTACGTGACATCACACTCCATGTTGACATTGTGACAGACGAGAGCAAACTACCTTGGCACAAGTACCTGAAGGGACAGTAGTCCAAAAACAGCCATCCCTACAACCCCCTGCACCCTTGTTTCCAGCTTTGGACAACATGAAAGTTGTAACGAAACTTATGGCAAGACTGTGTAGATAAGCATCAGTATTTGGGAGGAAGAACTGGAAAATCCTGAAAATGAATTTGGCACATATGCACCTCCAGAATGTTGTATTCATTTACCAGACTACATGGTGCCATACCTGAGATAATGGCCAGAATGGTTATTGCTATGATCCCTGAGAGGGAAACTGGTGCTGGCAATCTGGAGCCTTGAATTGTGCTCAACAGACCTTTCTGAAAATGTACAAATAGTAGTTTCACTGTTGAACAGTACACTTAAATTTTATAAATTGTGTCTGTGTGATACTTGATGTCCCTCAGCATGGGAGCTGTATCACATTGGAAGTCTGCATCCACCAGGAATTTCGAGAAAATCAAGACTCTTCTATATGCAAAGTAAGTTGAGTTGTGTGTGATAAACAGACTGAATTGCAGGTTGATGCAGACTTTGTATGTGACAAAGCCCCTGCGACAGCTGTCTTGCTCAGGGAAATGACAAAATGGACATTCTGAATTATATTCTCATTTAAACTGTTTTCTCCAGACAGATTTCAATATTTCTCTAGAGGAGTCTGGAATTGTGGTGGAATCGGGGACTGAGGATGGTGTTGCTAAAGGCATGGAAGCATTTACACTTCTGGACAACCCCAATACAAGGAATACATTCATTGATGAACTGAATGAGGTATGCATGTACTTCAATGAATTTGTGCAGCCTGTGCCTTGCAGTCATTCTGTCCCTTTGTTCTGATCATTTGTTTGAGCCTCCTGCTCCATAAAGGAGCTGCATGCTTTGCATTATTATCCAAGATTCCCTTGGATAATAATGCAAAGCATGCAGCGGGAAAAAACAGTGATATACTGAGGCCAATGAAAAAGTCCTATGAATGAACTGCATTGACATCTCTTTCAAGGGTACAGTAGAACCCTGGAGATGTACAGATACTTGAGCATGTTTTTTTTATGTAAACAATTTAGGCACTTGAGCTTCTGTGGTCGTATATTATACAGGATGATCCCCAACTTATGCAATTTCGGACTTACACAGTTAAAACAAATAATAACATCCTTGAAGTGCATGCCAAATGTGGCCTTCTGGTGGGAAAGAAAGCACGATGAGATAAAGGTGGGGGAAGAATAATGCTGGGCAATAACATAGACTGCAGGGAATCTTGAGTAATGCAGTTTTGGATGAATGTTCTGTGTTTAATCAGTCTGTGTAAGTTCCTTAACCCCATGTACATTCTTCTGTGTGTTCATAGTGTTGTGGAAATATACAGCATTATGATGTTTAATTAATTAATTAATATTCATTTGCAGTTTGTTTCTGTTTCTGTATATTGATGTAATATTTTGCTTGTGTTTCAAGCTCATTAGTTGTCTCCTCTTTGTAGTTATTTTTTTTGGCCTTTCTAGATTAGGCTGTCTGGCCCTTTCAGAATTGAAATGGGCTTATCAAATTGTGGGTGGGCTCAGCCCATTACAAGGAAGGATTGACAGAAGCATGAAAAATGTGGATAGACATAGAAGTCCGTGGTGGGATTAAAATACATGATTATAGTGTGTGATCGTTTGACTGTATGTCTGCAGTTGCTATTGCTACTTCAGTGTCACAGTTTGTTTTAATTTTGTTGTGTTTCTGCACCCACTGTTAATGTGGCCATTGCTTCCTAGCTTTGAGTGCAGCACGTCAAGCCAATGTGCATTTTGATGCTTAATGTTAAATATTTTCAATTTCAATGCTTTTTTAGTTTATGTAATCACTGAGGATGTTGTGGCTAGTTTTGAGCATAGTTGCATTGCTTGGAAAATGATTGTATGGTCAGGGGACAGTAAAACGTCCATTGTTCTTCAATTTAACATTTTCTGCCATTTAACATTCAATTTCAGTGATCCTGAGTTATTAATCTGAATGTTAAATTTCCTGGATATAAGGTTTTCCTCAGTTACTGTTGAGATTTGCTGCTGTCTGCAGCAAGCTAAAACAGAATGCTGGACACACATAAAGTTGTAGACTAGTTGCACATTAAACTGTATGTAGACCATAGTTGCAGTTTACACTGTATGTAGGAATCTGAAGCACTATAATAATAATGCTGTGTATTGCAGTTGGAATCATTCTTAAGGGTTCGTCTGTTTGAGATGAATGGACCAAGCAACCTGCTCACACTAAGTCAGCTGCAGGGTGGACCTCCCATTCTCCAACTTCAGACAACACAGAGCGTCTCAGTCATGCTGAACCAAGTCCAAGCTGTGTTACATGAGATGACAGATTCTAGAACAAATCACCTGCATAATATCAAGAACTCCCCTAGGTACTGAATATGTCAATTCATGTCCTTTATATTATAAGGCCTGTAGCATAATGATATAACATTTCTGAATTTATTCTTTTTCTGAGCCTTATGGTTTATATTGACATATTTAGTGGGAAGAAGGCATCAGATGTTGTTGCCAGAACTTCTTTTAATACTTTTTAATGTACAGTTGTAAGTATATGGAAAATCTAGAATGGATTCTACAGCTACATGTGAAAGCTGTGCCATAGTTCAGTCACTGTGAAGGCCTAGGTTCAATTGCATGATACTGTTTGTTGGAATTTTGGTGGGGAGAATGGCATTGGGTCAGGTTCGTGGTTTGTGAACCGTTGTTTTTCCTTTTCAGTCACTTCACTGTGGCCCCATACTCATCTGTCATGGGGGAAGGTAAAGTAGGCCCATGTGATGCCACAGTACCAGGGGACTCAGATCCCATTCCATCCCAGAATTACTTAGAAAAAGTGTTACATATATTCCAGGTATGTTGATCACTTGGCACACTGCCTGAAGCAGAAGGTGGATGTAGCTGACAAGTTGGTGGCATCCCAGGAAGCAGTGAGGCAGCGCAGCATTGAGACAGCAGAAGAGGCAAAGACTTTAGAACCAAAACTAAAACTGATCATTGCAAAGACCAAGGAACTACAAGGAGAGGTGAGATGTGTATGTTTGAATTGAATTAGTAGAAAAGGGAGGTGTGTGAACTGGAGCAAGTGCTCAGACCCTACTGAATTGTATTGTTGTTGGGAAGCTCAGGTGTACAGTGTCTCTAGTGTTGTGGGTGTTCACTGTGTGAATTAGAACATTCTATGAACATATAACATTGCTACAGAATTAGAAGTCAGAATTTATTCATCACATTAATGTCTCCTCTTTACAGATTGAATGCGACATTTCTAAGCGCTACAAAAATCGACCTGTCAACATAATGGGTGGTGTCAATGTGTTATAGTCAAGACCCGTTGCAGGAAATAAGTATATTTTTTCAGGGCTGTAAACATATTCAGAGGACCTGTTTTAATGAAACATGCCTGCCAGTGTCAGAACTGCCTTTAATTGTTTGAAACCACAGATATTTAGCCATGGACATGTGTAATATTCTGGTCAAATGTCAACTTCTTACATTTAGGCCTTTTAAAAAGTGCTTTCTTTACTGATTTACAGTGTTATGTTATAAACCAAATTTGTTCATGTTTTACATGCACAATCAGCATCCTTTGCTGTTACTGGCCACAACACATCATAGGTACTAAGTATGTATATGTTTGGGTTCATACACTTACAGTTAGGTGCTGGTGTATTCTGATTAATACAGAACAGTTGTTTCAATATGCAGTTACATTTGTACATAGTAAAAATACAGTATCTGTCTGTGTCGATGATTTTGCTGTAACCTAAATCACTGAAGCCACTGGGGGGAAGGTGTGTGTGTGTGTGTGTGTGTGTGTGTGTGTGTGTGTGCTTTGCTTATGTAATAGAAAAAAATACACACAGGGTTAGAATGATGATACTGTGGATGAACAAAGCACCTCCATTCTTGGCCAATGGCAACATTAGCAGTCTGATTGATCACACACCAAAACCACTGGAAGATAATGACAATGGTGACAGCAAAAATTTTTGTAGCCTTAAGATGCTTGGGGGGGAAAGCAATGTCAAACTACCCCCAAGAACTTGCCCAGGATGCAGTGTGCCAGAGCCATACTGGTCACATGACTAGGCTCTGGTTCCTGCCAAGCCCGGCCTTCAAGGCTGAATACTAATGAATGAATGAAGGTGCTTGATGAAACTTTGTGTTTTATTTTTATGCTCCGGCTCGTAGATGGTGACAAAATGTGACTGTGAGAGATGATGTGAGAGGATTTAGGAACTGTGGTATCAGTGTGGTGACTAGGATGTGGTGTTTGATTCCTGGTAGGGGAAAGAGATATCTCTGCTCTCCAAAGCATCCAGACTTGCTCTGGAGCCCATCCAGCCTCCTACTTGATACATGCCTGCAGCTCTTCTCCCCAGGGTAATGTGGCTGGGGTGTGAGGCTCCCTATAGCTGTACCTCTTCTCCCATATGTCTTCATACCATGCGCAGGAACAACTTTAACTTTCTGCATATCATCCCAGTCAGGTGACCTGTTTCACTTTCAGATGTTAAACCATGATTTTGGAGTTACCAGTTGCAAAAAATGTTTATAAAAGATGTTATATCTTATCAAAAATAATGCTCCCAGTAAATCTCTGGCTACAGTGTTTTATATACAAACTAGTAAAATGCAATTGAATTCACTTGTTTATGACTTCATAGTTGCTGTATTTACCCAAATGTAAGTTGACTTCATATAAGGTGACTCCTCCACACCTTCAAGAAGATATCTATACCAAACATGTTTACATTTGTGCATGATTATAAGGCAGACTTTTTGTTTTCTCCCAGCTGAATTATGAAAAATTTCTTTCCTTACATTCAGGTCAATATGATATGTACTCTACCATTGTGTGCCTTTGGCATATTTCATTTCCAGTCTTATGCACCAGCTCACACCGTCCTTACATCAGTGTGGCAGTCCATGATATTCCCCTTACTGTGAACACCAGCAGTCCAGTCCAGTTCACACAACTTTAAGCTTTCAGCAGCTGTGAGCTATTTCACACAAGCAAAAGCTTGGAAAGTTGCATTCCAGCGAATGAAAGATAAACTGCACTTGGCTTGCTTTGATTGCACTGAGTTCTATAAACTGCATGATTCTGTTTTTTGTATCATTAAGGTTATTTGCTAAATGAGAGATAGAGCAGCCGAAATTTTTACAAAATAGTATTTTATTTGTGGCTGCAGATAAAGGTTTAACCCTTTCTTTGTAGAATTAATTTAAACCAGTTGTACTAATTTATAAGAATTTTATTGGACATTGCAAAGGTGAAGGGATACTAATGATGCATTTATGTTTTTTAAATCTTGGACATGCTACCTTTAGACTGCAAAATGTACTTTTGGTGAATGTTCATAAATAATGTGGCAGTTACCAAGAACTTGAAATATTTGACATTCATAGGACCACACATCATGATATATTCTTATAATAAAACCAACTAGATACACTATTTCTCAACTTTATTTTGGTGAAGAACTCTGCATGTTTCAGACAGTTCCTCTGTCCATCATCAGGTATCTAGCACCGTACACACAGCAATAGGTATTTGTTATACAGGTTATGGTGACTGTCTGCTAGCAGACAGTCACCATAACCACAATACCTATTGCTGTGTGTACAGTGTTGAGACTCCTGATGATGGACAGTAGATCTGTCTGAAACTTATAGAGTTCTTTATCATAACAGATTTGAGAAATAGTGCATCTCATTGGCTTTTATTGTAAGAAATTGAAATATGTTTATTCAATACAAAAAACAGACAAAAACGGAATGCCTGGAAGAGGGTTGTCCATCTTTGTCTCAAAAATGACACACTGTTCTAGAGTTTGTTCTCACAGAATTTTGTGACCAAAATATGGGGAGAAAAAAAAGGGACTTGGTGGGGGGGGGATCTGTTGTGTGCCTACAACATGCATGCACACATATTGTTGCTATTTGGGGAGTTTTGTTTCTCATACACATTTGCACATCCTACAGAATAATGTTATTGTGCATTGCGGTGTGTGAAATTGTAAGATTCTGGACATGAAACTAGAAATGAAAGGCTGAGATCAGGTTGGCACCAACAGGTAAGGAAAGGTATTGTAGAGGAGAAGCGAAGAATGTAGGAGGAAACTGCAGCAGCTCTGAGGAAATGACGACAGATTGCAAGATTCGTTAGTACCGTGAATTGCTGCTTGTAAGCCAACTCAACCAACTGGCCACAGGGAAGTAAGTGATCACTGTTTTAATTCAGCTTAACCTGATTGTTTTGCTGGTAGTGTACGTATACAAGAAATGAGTGTGGGCTGTCAATCTTAGTTCCATACCTTGGTGGGTAACATTTTGGTAGCTCAGTCAGCATAGTAACTATGCTATGGGCTGGATGATCCATTCAAATTCTAGGCTAGGGAAAGAGATTTTTCTCTCCTCCAATACATCCAGACATTCCCTGGGGCTTACTTTGCCTCTTATTCGGTGGGTAATGGGGTAAAGCAGCTGGGACATTGACCACTCACCTTGATCTGCTGTCAAGGTTAAAAATTAGTGGAAGTTTTATGTCTTCCATTCATATATGCCTTTGTTGCACGTGCATTGTGATGCATGACAAGATGTCTTGCAAATGCACCCATATGTTTGTCAATGTCATGGAGTTAGCAAAATTTGGCTGTTTAGAAGTTACATTTCTGATGAAAAGGACAAGTCTCCAAGCAGAATATAATCATATGCTCATTTTTTGGAAGTATTCATTTAAGTATTAACATATGCATTTCTAAAACTAGCAGTCAGAGCCAGTTCCATGTTTGGAAATCATGTTGAAGATACAATTGGATTCATTGTGGAGGTATATTAATGGCAACTAACTGTAGTGAACTCATTTGTCCTTATGTGAAGTTAGAAATGATTGATTCTTGCATATTCATTTCAAACAACATTTAAACTGCAACAATATGATACAAAAATTTTGCAGTTAAAGGATATTATTCTTTCATGTTTTTCCTAATTATATTTTTTGTTTGTATTGAATAACACACCATTGAGACAGTTGCGGTTATGCACTGACATACAGGCTTGGTTTCTTTAGCTGATAAATTCTGCTCTAAATCAGCTGATCTTTACATTCTCCTAGTTAGCCCTAAAATAAGTTGTTTCTAACCCAAATTACACAGTCACATATACAAAATCACTGTTACACAATGCCTCAAGGAAAAGCTTGTACCAAAAAATTTATTTACACTTTTATTTCAATTGGTAGCAAAATATATTGGTTGTTATTTGTTTAAAAATAGTTTCCTTTGATTTTGAAAACATTCACTTCATACTCACTCTATCATGTAATTGTTACCAACTTTTGAAAACCACTACATTTTGTAAGCCATAAAGTCAACTTACAGATATGGCATTCTGTTTGTATATTATCTAAATCACAATTCTCACATAGTTTCACCTCTGCTGCAGACTTCAGTCTCTGCTATATTTTATCACTCAGAGCATGAACACATTCTGCAGTAGTCTCCAGGGTGAAGACATACAAACAGCTTTGGTCGTGGGACATGGGTACCTACGCAGGCACTCAGCCAACTGACGATCACATTCGCATAACCTCTGTGCACATATACCCCATTCACTCCATGTATCCTGCTCAATTGCTGTTAACAAAAATAAATCTATGTATTTATCTTGGAGTAAAGAAATCTACAGTGTTAATTTACACACTACCACATAATACATTTCAGTCTCTCAGATCATCTTGAAGGCCGTTATCTTCTGTTGCATTGGCTATCAAATTCCATATTAGTGACACTTGTACTTACATTACACCTGTAAAATCATATGTTGGTTCCTGTGTCCCAGACTGCACAGTGACATATTGAAGTCATAATTTTGACTCAAAATTTATTGGTTGGTTAACCAAGAAATCATGTTCAACTCCCAGCAGAGGCAAGAAATTTTTTGTTTCTCAAAAATTTGGCACCTGGCCCTCTACTCAATGGGCACTGGGGTCTTTTTCCCAGGGGCAACCTGGCCAGGGCGTGAAGCTGGCCATTCACTTCTAAACTCCCTACTTAATGTCGCGCACGTTAAGGTATTTATTTTAATTTTCATGGCCCAGGTCAGTACCAGTCTTGGTAGTAGGCATCTTCCACATCTACGTATTGTACTCAAATCCACCGATCCCCAGTGATACCTTAAATAGACGTTTAATTATGACAGACAATTAAATTTGGCATGTCGCTTTTGTTGTAGACGAAGAAAATGGAGACAGAATTTTGTACATTTTTTTAAAATTAAGAAATATAAATATAGCGGCGATAGAAATTTCTGCAGCTATATGCGCTGACAAAGGCCGTGCTAACAATGATCCGTGGGTGTGAGCTTCTATAGTGGTGATCACAAATTACTTACACTGCACAGTTGTCCAGAATTTCATTACACGTATTTCTACACGGTTGGCAACACAATATATGCTCACAGGCTGCATGCTGTCACACATACATTAGTTGACAGCCATAGAAAATTGTTAGATATTTATTAACCACAATAATCTGTCACATTGAATGCTTTTGTCCACTGTTGTCATCAAGACTAGGGATGATTGGGCTTTAAATTAGGGTGTGTGTATACTTGTCTAACACAACTGTATGGTGGTAGAGATATGTATAATTTATTACATAAAATTCAACTACATGTTTCGGCCCTTTTCATTGGCCATCTTCAGGTTGATAATTGAAAATTGAAATCACTTATTAAGCAGTTATACTAGACCTATG
>Ga0123355_10015345_pt1 | contig 12029 bp, 12 predicted proteins | sample TergutEmb28metaG_3_FD_89872 | JGI IMG/M metagenome (GOLD analysis project Ga0123355, IMG submission 89872) | Embiratermes neotenicus P1 segment gut microbial communities from Petit-Saut dam, French Guiana - Emb289 P1 | ecosystem: Host-associated > Arthropoda: Insects > Digestive system > Gut ... | reverse complement strand
TGGGAAGATTACGAATATTGGCAAACTCAAGATAAAAAGACGTTGAAGAAAGTAAATCGGCTTATTCGTGACATAAAAAGAGACCCCTTCAATGGGATAGGACATCCCGAACCGCTCAAACATGAACTGCAAGGTTGATGGAGTAGGCAAATTGATGAAAAAAACAGGATTATCTATAAGTTGGCAAACAACATCATAGAGATATTGCAATGTAAAGATCACTATGATGATCATTAAATATTACAATTTCAGGGTTATAAGATCAGAGCAACAAAAAACGGGCTGTCTTGCTAAGCATTTTCTCTGCATATTTATGCACTTGCTCTGTCATTGCGAGGAACGTAGTGACGAAGCAATCCAGTTTTTACGCAAGTCTTGGATTGCTTCACTGCGCTCGCAATGACCAGCATTGCATATATATGCGTGATTTATGCTTGGCGCGACAGCCCCTTTTTTGTACACTTACCTATTATATATCACAATAACCTTCAATAATCTCGCCAAGTTCACGCACAACATCTGCTACTTCGCTGGTTGGGGCGGCTTCTGCATATCCTATGCTGGTTGTCCCAAAAAAGACATCTGCAAATCGCTGTCCTTTTACCAAGTGTACCAATGTGCCATCATTGCTGCGTATAGATAATAAAAAGTCTGGTATCCAAGCAAATGCAATTGTCCCAAATAGCGCAAAGATTATTGAGATAATTAATAATACAAATGCAAAAACATTGTACGTAAGTGCAGAAACACCAAATCCGCCAAGGCTCATGCCAAAAAAAATAAGTTTTAGCCACATCCTGCCGCGTAGCAAAATCACTAATGCAATACCACCAAAACCTACGGCAAGACCTACACCCAAACTTATTAGCCCGATATCAGGATACCAGCTCTCTAAAAGCCCTCGAGCTGCATACAGTAAAATCCTTGTAAGTGGCGGCCTCACCATTGTGGTTATGTCCTCGGCCCACATCGAGCCATGCGTAAACCACAAAGCACCATATGCCGCAAGTGCTGCAACGGCGACAAGAGTCAAGAGTCCAATAAAAATCCTAATGATAGAAATGCGATAATTGTTTACGGCTTCTATGCCGGCAATTTTGTTAATATCGTATTCGCGATGCACCATAGACTTTTTGTTAAACGATGTGTCTTCGGCTTTAAAAATAATTCTTTTGTTGGTAACTTCTAGATACCCAGCAGCACGGTTTATGCGCAGCACATTTCTCATATGAGCAATGTGATACTGTTTTACATGTACTTCATTGTTTAGTGCATTTACCTGCCGCGGTACAAAATTTGAGTTTATTGCGTCTGTGTCTGGTGGGTGGATCATAGATTTACTCATATTTTTAATGGATTTTTTTATTGTAGGCTTCTCTACATACGCGTTTGTATTTTTTTGTTGTTTCATTACCTTGGGCATATCACCCTTTGTAATATCCGCAGTAGACGCGATAGGATGCATTGGCACAACTGCTTCTTCTATATTTTTTTGATGAACTGGTTCATGTTGTGGATTGGGTACAAACTCTGGCTTTGGTATTGGTTGACGTTGTGGTTCTGGCTTTGGCTCTGGTTTTGGTTCTATTTTAGGTTTTGGTTCTGGCTTTGGTTCTGGTTTTGACTCCGCTTGGGGTTGCGGCACTGGCTTTGGTTCTGGTTTTGGCTCCGATTGGGGTTGTGGTACTGGCTTTGATTCTAGTTTTGGTTCTGGTTTTGGCTCTATTTGGAGTTGTGGCTCTGGTTTTTGTTCATGAGTGCAATTGCATATCTGACCGTTTGATAATGGTTTTCCGCATTGCGTACAAAAAACAGTGATTTTGACGCAGTCACAGATTTGCCCTTCTTGTAACAATTTTCCGCATTGTGTGCAAAATGACATACATGTCCTCCTTATTGGCGGAGCTATAATTTCGTACAACTTTACCATTTTTTTATTATAATTTGTAGTATGGATTTTCCCTTTCATCTATGTTACAGTGCGCGACAGGAAATTCAATTCTTTGACTATCTATTGTCAGATACTACATTATTAAGGTGGGAATCGAGTGAATCCATCATTGCAAGCACCATTCTTAGTGGCGGGTGGCTTAGGGCTTTTCTTGTTTGGCATGAAAATGATGTCTGGCGGGATCGAGACCCTGGCTGGGGACAAGCTCCAAAGCATTTTGCAACGCGCAACTTCCAACAGATTCTTTGCTGTTATTGTTGGTATCCTTGCAACTATAGCAATCAACAGCTCTACAGCAACTACTATTATGACCGTAAGTTTTGTAAACTCTGGCCTCTTAAACTTGGCTCAGTCCATTGGCATTATAATGGGAGCCAACGTAGGCACAACGTTTAGCGCTCACCTTGTAGCATTTCGAGTAGACGCATATTCGCCTTTGTTTATTTTTATAGGCGTAATAATGTTTTTGTTTGTAAAAAAGAAATCTGTCAAAAACATCGGTTATGTAATCCTTGGCTTTGGGGTTTTGTTTTTTGGTATAACCACAATGGGCAGCCCCTTGAGAGATCTTGCAAATGACCCGTCCTTTAACACAATGCTCACCACCTTCGAAAACCCCGTTTTGGCAATACTTGCAGGATTTTTGTTTACCGCGATCATTCAAAGCTCATCTGCAACAATGGGGCTATTGGTCACTCTTCATGTAGCTGGCGTTCCTATACCATTTACGACATCTGTTTATATCGTACTTGGTACAAACATTGGCACAAGCATAACAACAGTAATTGCATCCATCCCTGCAAATAGAGAAAGCAAGCGCGCAGCCTTGTTTCACATTATGTTTGACATAATAGGCAGTACAGTTTTTGGGACACTTATCTTCCTTTTCCCAGGGATTCTAAACTGGTTCCAAAGCACATGGTCAGACAGTGCGCAACAGGTTGCCATGTTCCATACTGCATACAACTTTGCTACACTTTTCTTGATTTTGCCATTTGTGCGTCAAGTAGCATCTCTTATGGAAAGGATTGTCCCAAAAACAACGGCGGACACAATAGACACAACTTACGAAAAAAAGTTGATGTATATGGACACAAAAATTGCTCAAGGCCCTGGCCTTTCTATAAGAAATGCACACCGCGAGATAAGCCGCATTCTTACAATCGCCAACGAAACGTTGGAACAAGCTCTCGAAGCATTTTTCGAAAAGGATTTGGATAAGACAAAAATTGTTTTGCGTAACGAAAAGGTCATTGATTATCTGGTCAGAAAAACATCAGCAAAACTCGTAAAAATCAACAATATGACTCTGTCACAGTCTTATTCCAAAAGAGTTGGAAAAATGTTTAGGATTTTATACGACATAGAAAGAATAGGCGATCATGCAGAAAATATTGCCGAATACACCATACTAGTTAGCGAAAACGAACTTCCATTTTCTGATACAGCAATAGAAGAATTACAACAACTAGCAAGCCTAACAACTAGCCTAACAACAAAAGCACTGACAGTATTCGAAAAAAGTGACTTCTCACTGATTCCACAAATTAGGGAAGTAGAAAAAACAGTGGATAAGCTAAGAGAACTATTTACAGAAAATCATATAAACCGCCTTACAAACGAAAGCTGCGAACCAAGAAGCGGAGTAGTATTTACAGACATGATAATAGATTTAGAAAGATGTGCAGACCATGCCAACAATATAGCGACAATTGTATCTCCAAGAAGAAAACGAAGTAAAAATAGAACTCCAAACGTTAATGCACACATAAACGACAATATACAAGATAACTAGAATTTGTATTCATTAATTTCACTAAAAATCCCCTGATTGTGGTCTCTACCACATCGGGGGATTTTTTATATAACAATTCACCTTCAAATCGACCCCGTTTGTCGCCGAAAACGCGTTGATGCGTTTGCGATTTTCGGCTCGGACGAGACCGTTTAAAGGGGGAATTGCTATGCATGTGACAAAATCTTAGACAATGTCTTAGAAATAATTTACACGTATCGTGTATAATGAGTCCAACAAGCCGCAAGCAGCGCAACCAATCATAAGCGCAGCCTTGTCCGAGACGGCTTGTAAACCATAAGAAAGGAGGTGCAATTATGGCAATAGAAACCAGACATCTTTCCGGTTCTTTAAGATTTGAGGACAATCTAGAAGATACGATCAGCTCATACCATCGTATCCGTCCAGATATCCTAAGGATTCATGTAGAATCCTTCTTAAACTCTGTCAACATAGTCAGAGGGCAAACCGGCGGCAACGCATTTTTGACGCTCACCACCCAGCTTGTTGATCCTTCAGCTATAAGCAATGGGTAGAGCAACCAGGCAAAACAAAATTACACGAAAGGAGGTAATACAATGGTCCCAAGAGTAAATGCTAGACTCATTTTTTATTCTGACACTGGCAATATAGTACGGCTCAACGTCCCCCGCGCAGACAGCACATTGGACGAAGCTCGCGTCAGAACAGCCATGGAAGACATGATAAGCGGCGGGATTGTACTCACACTAAGTGGTACACCTACTGGCATACGCAGTGCAGAGCTAGTCACATCTTCAAGAGCACCACTTGTTAATCCATAACACATGCAAAAAAATCCATTAAGAAAGGAGACCAAACATGACCGAAGCATCAAGAAGGCTTGTACTACGTTACAATCCTGGCCAATTTACATTTCGTCACTTTGACATGACAGCTACAAGTGAAGAGCTTCATTCATTGGCGATGCAACTAAACTCGATTCAAGAAGATGAAGTGCACCAAGTTGTAATGGTTCGTGTATTACAACTTCACTAAACCTTATCATGTGTAGCCCTTCCACTTTAACATTTTCACTCGAGCAAAAGTGAACGCACCCGCACCGATGTAGCAAAGCGAAGGAGGTGCGACACCTACTATTTTATGAAAGGAGGAAAAAAATGAATATTGTACGTGAAATCGCTGAACTGATTTTTACAACATCATTAGGCGGTACAAGGGTTGTACGTATACCCGACCCGACAGCTGTTATTACACAGGCTACACTTGATATAGCCGAAAGCGGTATATTGGCAGCCAATCCATTCGACGAAACCGTTGGCAATTTAGTCGAACTAAAACGTGCCGACCGTTTTATAGAAAACCGTTTGATTTTGATACAACCAAGTGCCGTATAGTGATGATCTAAAATGAAAAGGAGCTGTCACTATAAGCATAAATCATGCATATATATGCACTGCTCGTCATTGCGAGCGCAGCGAAGCAATCCAAGACTTGTGTAAAAACTGGATTGCTTCGTCACTACGCTCCTCGCAATGACGGAGCAAGTGCATAAATATGCAAAAAATGCTTATCGTGACAACTCCTCTTTATACATAACAAATTCAATAAAGGTACAACGCTAATGGCGAAATATCTGCATTTTGGGTTGTACTTATTTTTACACAGCATATTCAGCCAATCGCTTCCTATAATGGACAAAATTTTCAAAGTCAACTTCTTCTGGCACTCCATGATCACACATGGGAATATAGCCCCCTGCTGCTTTCATAAATGGCATAATCCTATCAATTTCACGATCAATCGCTTCCTTACTGGTAGAAAGTATCCGTTTATCAATCCCGCCCCGCATAAGAAGATCCGGATACTGCTTTCTTAGAGCAACAACGTCACAACCGCTAGCAACTTCAAAAGGCGAAAAATAATTGGCTCCCAGCTCCTGATACACAGGGATAAAAGGACGGCAATCGCCATCTGTGTCTATTTGGATATGAAATCCCCTACCCTGTTGCCGGTCTTTTATATTAGTGATCAGCTGCTGATAATAAGGAAAGAAAAATTCCCGCAGCATATCTGGTGATATGAGCGGCCCATGGTTGTAACAATTGTCCTCTGCAAGGAATAATTCATCCAGTGCGTACGGCGCGATAAGAGCTTGATGCCTAGCAATTACCGAGTCCGCAAGCTCAAACCAGACCTTCATAATGTCATGTACGAGCCGAGGATCGTCATAAAATAAATATAGTGCGCCTTCTGGCCCAACCAAAGACCTTAGATACATATATCCGCCTATAGCGGCTTGTCCAATCATAGCACCTTGTTCTGCCATTTTTATTACTTCTGTTACACGCTCTGTATTGGCTTCACGGCTTTTAGTTGTTGGGTTTAGTCTCCATTTTACATTTCGTTCCCAACTGTCCCAATCCTTGACGGGATGATCTACATATTCGGGCATAAAGCCATTACGGCGTCCTTTAAAATACATGACATGGCGTCCAGCATGATCTTGCACCAGCTCATACTCGCCTCTGTCTTCCAAAACCTTTACATCAAAGGCAGGCATAAATTCTGCTTCGCACCAGCCCAACCCCCATAAATATTGCATCCCATATCCATCAAAGTCACAATACTTCTTTATATCTGATTCGTTATTGATATGCCCTTCGCGAGTCCAGCGATCAAGAGAGTAATAGCCAAACTCATGCAAAAGAATGGGTGCATTTTGTTTTTGAGAATAAAAATCACGCGTTTTTCTTATGTCCAACATTGCATTACTCATGGTTGCCAGCTCCTTAATAATAGTTGTAAAATGCATCATAATTATACAACATGGAGGTGCGAAATGCAGGAATACATAAATATTTTTTTAGACATAACTGGCAATATCGCCACAAGCATAACCCTTGGGATTACACTGGTTACTTCCGCAAGTTTGCTATTAGTAAATATCGCACGATATTTTCAAGCAAAAAAGTATGGCATCCCTATAAAAATGATCAGTCCGGCTACTCTACCAGACAGCCTTGACGTATGGGTTATAGTTCTTAGCCTCTTTGGGTTTGGGCTTATTTTGCCTAGTTTTGTTGCCAACCAGGAGATAAATATTTTTGCTGCTATTTTTATTATTTTTATATCTTGTTTTGCAAACTTGGTGCTGATAAAAGGAAAAGCGCATTATAAACACTACCACAAAACAGGCCGATATACAGAGTTGGAAATCAGCTTGTCAGATACATTGCGGGGTACGGCTATCACATCATTGTTTATTGCTTTTCTTTTTTTGTATGTTGGATATGCAAACCGCAACATGATTGTAGAACATGATTTTATTGGCAATGCATTTTTTTATGTAGTCTACAGAGCGGCTTTGATTTTATTACTAATATACCGGATATTAATAGCGATATCCTTCGTGATATGCATATTGGCAAAAATATATGGTAACAAAGATACCATGACCATTGATATCGATGGCCATTCGTATCTACTTGCAACCCAGCATAGCCAGTTCCAGTGGATATTGGTATCATGCGTTCTCGAAAAAAACGAAACAGCAAATGGCAGTTTTGATGACATTGTAGTGTTTACAAAGGGACGGTTTATAATCAGGGACATGTCTTCACTTGATGCGAGTCATAAGATAATATGCCGCGAAGGATATGCACTCCTTGGGGTTGCTCCACAAGAAGAAAAAATTGAAAACACACAAGAAATAGGTAATGAAGGAGACGAAAATGAAGAAAGCGTTGATAACAGCCTTTGATCCATTTGGCGGAGAGGATACAAATCCAGCATTGGAAGCAGTTATGTCGTTACCTGATAATCACAATGACATAAAAATCACAAAGTTAGAACTACCAACGGTATACAAAAAAAGCATAGAACTTTTGCTCGAATCAATAAAAATCGAACCTCCCGATATTCTTATCATGGTAGGACAGGCTGGAGGCAGACCAGGCATAACCATCGAAAGAGTTGCGATTAATATAGATGATTCAAACGTACCAGACAACGAAGGAAAAATCCATATAGATAAACCAATAAAAGAAGCTAGCCCAACTGCATATTTTTCTACACTGCCTATCAAGCCAATCATAAAAGAACTACACAAAAACGAAATCCCCGCAGCCATTTCTGACACAGCGGGTACATTTGTATGCAACCATGTATTTTATGGAGCTATGAACTATGCTACCAATTTCTTGCCAAATCTTATGGCAGGTTTTGTGCATATTCCCTTTGCACCAAAACAAACCATCAATAAGCCCAAAATGCCGTCTATGTCGAAAGACATTGTCATGAAGGGATTAATAACAATAGTTGAGACCGGATTATATTACAGTAGCAAGTAAATAGAGGCACTATCATAGAGTTTTAACGATAGACATTATCATATATCTTTTATGGTATATCCCTCGTTTTGTAATACCGCAAGGCTATTTTCAAAACTGCCTTCTTTTATAAGAATATAATCAGTGTCATATGTCGAAACAACAAATATACTAATCCCTGCATCTGCCAACACATTCGAAAGTTTGGAAACAATACCAACAAGGCTAAAATCTAGTATACCCGACACTCTAATTGCTCTCCAACCATAATCAATGTTTATAGCTCTAGGGGGAGCATATTGCGATTCGCATACAAGAGAAATTTCGTCGGGTGTTTTTGCGACAAACATTATTTCATTTGAAAAATCAATTGATTCCATACATGCGACTTTGCATATGCAAAACTCACCTTGTACAACTTGTAATTCCAATAATGTCACCTCTATGTAAACATAAAAAGGGCTGTCACGATAAGCATTTTTCCGCATATTTATGCACTAGCTCCGTCATTGCGAGGAACGTAGTGACGAAGCAATCCAGTTTTTACACAAGTCTTGGATTGCTTCGCTTACGCTCACAATGACGAGCGTCGCATGTATATGCATAATTTATGCTTAACGTGACAGCCCCTTTTTATTTTATTAGTTTGTAATTATATGCTCTGTTTCTTTATCAAATACATGAATTTTTTGGATATCCAAAGCCATTTTTATTACATCACCGGCTTTTGCAGTTGTGCGTGGGTTTACACGAGCAGTCATTTGTTGACCTGCACATATAAGATATAGGAATACCTCGGCACCCAAGAGTTCGTGTACTTCTACTTCTGTTTCGATAACAGACTCTGGAGATGAAGCGAGTACAACCTCTTCGTCATGCATATCTTCTGGTCTGATACCCATGATTACGGTCTTGTCTACATAACCGCCTTCTACCAATGCTTTGGCTTTGCCTTCTGGTAATTTGATTGGGAACTCGCCAAACATCAAGTATATATCATCGTCGCGTTTTTCTACTTCTACTTCCACCAAATTCATTTGTGGAGAGCCAATAAAGCTGGCAACAAATATATTTTTGGGTCTATTGTAAAGGTTTACGGGACTGTCTTCTTGCATTATGAGTCCGTCTTTCATTACAACAATCCTGTCACCTAGGGTCATAGCTTCTGTTTGGTCATGGGTTACATAGATGAATGTAGTTTTTAGACGTTGATGCAGCTTCGTGATTTCTGTACGCATTTGTACTCTGAGTTTAGCATCCAGGTTGGACAGAGGCTCGTCCATCAAGAAAACTTTCGGATCACGAACAATAGCACGACCCATAGCAACACGTTGACGCTGACCACCAGATAAGGCCTTGGGTTTGCGATCAAGCAAGTGTTGGATGTCAAGGATTTTTGCGGCTGCTTCTACACGTTCTTTGATTTCGGCTTTTGGTACTTTGCGCAACTTTAAACCGAATGCCATATTGTCGTACACACTCATGTGAGGATACAATGCGTAGTTTTGGAATACCATAGCAATATCGCGATCCTTGGGAGCCACATCGTTCATAAGCCTGTCGCCTATGTATAGCTCACCTTCTGTGATTTCTTCCAATCCAGCAATCATACGCAGTGTGGTTGTTTTTCCACATCCAGATGGGCCTACAAAAATAATAAACTCCTCATCTTTGATTTTAAGATTGAAATCATTTACCGCAATAAAGCCATTTGGATACTTCTTGACAATGTTTTTGAGTTCTAAGCCTGCCATAGCGGCCTCCTTTATTATAATGGGGTTTATCCCCTAAACCTAGATGCAAGATGAGTTTAATACTCTTCTTGTGACTAGTCCCCGCTACGATTCCAAGTCTTGTATGGATTCGCGTCAGGAGCGTTTACAATATTTTGTAACACGTTTGTAATATAACATTCATCGGGTAATTTTGTCATTGTAAGATATCCCAAAAATCGGTTCAGAATTTGTATGTTTTAGACAATGACAACTTCTTTTAATAGGTTGTACAGGGTAGCAACGTGATATTAGAGCAAAAAATCGGGTGCATTTTGCATAATGTATCATAACAAAAATGATGCAGGGATTTATGTCAGCATTTTTATTATGAAATGCTCGTTATATTGAAGCGACTATTAACACATAAATTTGCGGCACTCTCATGAAAAACTATGCATGATTTTGTAAAAATATTACGAAGGTACATTTACCATACTTTATCATACTTGTGTCGCTTTTTTTGGGATGATACATCATGAATATTATTTCAACATTTCAGCAAAATAAACATATGAAAACAGAAAATAAAAAATCTGCATATCCACCAGTCCCCAGTCCATGCATTGATACAAACAAAGAACTCTTAGAGACTCTTTTCAAGGACTGTGAAGATTTTATTGGGCGAAAAATGCCTATAGGTGGGGACAATGCACCATGGATTTACCTAGCATATATCGATGCTATGACCGGAAGGGAGACGTTTGACCTTACCGTTATCCATCGGCTTTTTGATATGGATTGGGAAACTATTTCTCAAAAAGAAAAATCAGCAGACATTTATACTGCTTTAAAAGACAGAGGAATCGCAACAGGTGATTTTAGCGAAACAGACAAAATGGACGATATCCTCTACTTTATTATGGCTGGAGATACAGCAATTTTTATAGAAGGATACCCCAAAGCCATTATTGTAGCGACTCGCGGCTTTCCAAATAGGGGGATACAATCCGCCGAGACAGAAGTAGTCGTCCAAGGCCCAAGAGAAGCATTTAGCGAAGTAATGCGTTTTAACACAGCACTTATAAGGCGGCGCATCAGAGACACTGGGCTTAAATGCAAGCAAAGCCGAATAGGCACAAGAAGCCAAACAGATATAGCACTAATGTATGTAGAAGGTATCGTCCGTCCAGAGGTATTGGAAGAATTGGAACTTCGCATTAAAGAGATAAACATTGACTGTATTTTAGACAGTGGTTGTGTAGAGCAACTGATAGAAGAAAATTGGATAAGCCCTTTTCCGCAATTACAACTTACAGAACGTCCAGACAAGGCAGCATCAGCTCTCCTCGAAGGGCGGATCGCAATTATTGTAGACAACTCCCCTTTTGTTATCTTGGCACCTGTTTCTTTAAATTGTTTTTTTCAAGCATCAGAGGACTATTATAGCCGGTGGCAGGTCATGTCTATTACACGATTATTACGGTTTGCCGGAGCGTTTATGGCAATAGCTTTGCCTGCTATTTACATTGTTATCGCTTTATATCATCCGTCTATGATACCGCTTTCTATGGTCACAAAATTGGCAGAAGCTAGTATGGCTGTACCGTTTCCTGCCTTGTTGGAAATTTTATTGTTGGATGCTGCGTTTGAGATGCTACGTGAAGCTGGTATCCGGCTCAAAACCGCTTCTGGAGGGACAATCGGGATTGTTGGCGGACTTATTATTGGTCAAGCTGCTGTCGAAGCTGGCCTTGTAAGCCCAATTGTTGTAATAATCGTTGCTCTTACAGGAATCGCTACCTTTGCCATTCCCAATGTATCCCTTGTTTATGGCTTTAGATTGGTCAAATATGTACTTTTATTACTCGCTGCTGGACTTGGCTTTTTAGGGCTTTGGGTAGGACTTCTTGCAATCTTGATACATCTTGCATCATTAAGAAGTTTTGGGTTTCCCTATCTTATGCCTTTTGCCGCATCAGAGCTTAATGACGGAGAAGATTTAAAAGATAGCATATTCCGTTTACCGTTATTCATGATGAAAAAACGACCGTTTTTTGCAAATCCTAATGACCAAAACCGATACGGAGAGAAGTAATGCAAAATAATACGATTCATCTTAAAGTCGACTGCGAAGATGTCTTGTTAAGCAAAAACCATGAATATTTATGCAGGAGCTTGTCATTGCGAGCGAAGCGAAGCAATCCAGAGGCCTTGATTTACTGGATTGCTTCGTCACTTCGTTCCTCGCAATGACGAAT
>Ga0123355_10015344_pt1 | contig 12029 bp, 10 predicted proteins | sample TergutEmb28metaG_3_FD_89872 | JGI IMG/M metagenome (GOLD analysis project Ga0123355, IMG submission 89872) | Embiratermes neotenicus P1 segment gut microbial communities from Petit-Saut dam, French Guiana - Emb289 P1 | ecosystem: Host-associated > Arthropoda: Insects > Digestive system > Gut ... | reverse complement strand
TTCTTTCTATGGGGTTACGTCAAGGATCAGGTTTATGTTCCTCCTCTTCTTGCAAGTATCCCGGAACTGAAGGTACGAATCAGAACCGCCATTGAAACCATCACCGCTGACATGCTACAAACAGTTTGGAACGAACTCGATTATCGTGTTGATGTTTGTAGAATGCCAAAGGGTGCACATATAGAACACCTGTAAGGTATGTAACAAAAACTTGGAGTGTTGTTCTATTAAATAAAAAACACACATACTCCTATCTCAAGTGTATTGCGTATGACAAGTTGTTAAAACCCCGACAATCACTTCGAATAACCCTGTATATTATTTAAGTACAGCGGTGGAGTCTGAAGCCCTAAGCAATTAAGAAAAAGTAGACAATACTTCAATATAAGAAATAATTATATTTAGTGAAACAGGAATTCGGTTTACGTCAAAGAGAAAGCCTGCATTGAAGTGCTATATTTAAGTCTTTAACATTCTAAAAACGAAGCATCGAAGTTCAAAAAACCTAATACCAAAAACCGCCAACGGACCCATTTCATCTCTCTCCCTCCCTCACACCAACTCCCTTCAGATAATCCGCCCTAAGCAGATCCCCACACCTCAGTTATCATTTCCGAGACACAAATTTCCCAAGATCAGTTCTAATCTATACTCTATGTACAATAACCTGTATCGTAGTGACCAGTTAATCTCATAAGCTCTTTCAATTCACTAACCAAATAACATGAGATAACTTGTTGACGTCATAAATGTAGATGTTATATTCTAAACTGTCCCTCGATTCAACCTTATTGCCTCAAAATAATTATTCAAAATTTTACTCACACTTGATGCTTTTTAAAACGAAACGATGTCATTTTTATAAAACGAATTATGTATGATCCTGTATAGCAAGGACCAGACTATGTCTGTTTCTCTAAAATGTAATGGCTGAATAGACTGCTGTACATGTGAAGAGATGGAAGGAAACTTGAAATACAGAAAGAACATGGAGGTAAAATAGACAGAGATATAGAATGAACGTATGGATATAGAAGGAAAATATAGGTATGAATACAGATGGTAGAAGACAGATAAACAAGTACAGGATTTCAAGGACTAAGCCACAAAGGAAGATCAAAGAGAATGTGAGGATTTTACATAAAGGACAAGAAGAAATACAAAGTTTAAAATGGGATACGCTGACACACACACGTGTACACATTAGGGACAGGCAGCTGCTAGGAAATCGCAACATCCAACGTAATGTGGTATAAAAATGATACAACACCGGAACTTACTTGTATAAGAAATTCCCTGGAATTTGCGCACTCAAACAATCGACCGATTGAGCCTTACCTGCAAATCAAACGTAAAAAATAAATTAGTCTTATGAAACAAGACTGCATTTCAGTATCAGCTGTAAGAGAAACATGTGTGTACTTACATTACTACTGAATCATAACTATATTATCACTTAGATTGACAAGATTACTACAACTAACTAAGCCAAGAATAGACATCCAAGAAGTAACATGGGGAAACATGGACTGGATTCATCTGGCTCAATATTGGGGCAGGTGGCGGGCTCATGTGCCTGCGGTAATGAACCTACGGAACCCACAAAATGTGAAGAATTTCTTGACTAGCCGAGCTTCTCAGGAAGGACTTTGCTCCATGGAGTGAGTAATTAATTGTCCGGAGATTCTGCATGTCTTCCCTCAGTTTTTGCACCTGAAACCTGCAACTGTGCCTCCAGACAGCGAGCACATCCGTCGTCCAGCAAATCGCAACCAAACATTCAGCTCTCTGAACACACACCTTGACGCTACGAAGAAGAAACGCGGTCATAAAACAGAAACGTCTTTTCAATTAACTACTTTCTAGAAAGGTTTTTGTTAAGACAAGATACAGACTAATTACGCGCATTTTACTTCCTAGTGCCTAGCCAATTTACTGTCTAGGCACTTCCTACGTCTGTGGGTGAACAGAACAACTCTTAACTTCAAGAGTTGAAAAAAAAAGGAAACGTTTGAAAATATCGCACTACGACAATGTGTAGACTATTAACCTTTAGGCACTACGCATCCTATATATAGGATAGGCATACCGCTACTCCCCAGAGTACACTTTTTATATATTTAGTCAACAAATATATTTAATTTTTTTTTCTTAGACGTTCTCTCGACATTTTCGTTTATTCCTCCACAAAATGTCTTGTATTCCTTAATGTTACCCTTCTTGGTTCATAAAATATTCACATTTTACATAAATGGTGTGCTAAACTATAAATGTCCAGCTCCAGGGCCAAAGGTTGAATGGTGAACTAAAACTACGTAATATTGTTTCTCTGTTAAGCTATATCAAATTGTTAGCATCTAGATCAGGGGTCGTCAAACTAACCCTCAGCGACCCCCAAGGGGTCTCTGAGGCATTCCAGGGAATCTATGACAGATAGGGGGTCCAAAGGAGGTCGTTGGAGGAATGAAAGTTCATTGAACCTCAGGGATAATGTAAACTAGTGTAAATAGTTTCTTCAGTGAGTGAGGTCATTGTTTACGTTACCAAGCACATCCTTCACATTGATGACCTTAAGTGGAGGTGTCATGCAACCAATTATTTTTTAGCTATATATATCCTGATGCTTCTTCCAAATTTTCTTATAAAGGTAGGCAATTTGGTTTCTTTTTTTAGATTATTATAGTAGTAGAGATTAATAATTTTGCATCGATATTAAAAAAAATCATAAAAGTTGCAATTGTGTTTTAATTGTTGATATCAATAGGGGTTGATGGGGAATGAAGGTATTTTCAAGCGGGTCGTTGCTTAAAAAAGTTTGACGACCCCTGATCTAGATGAATGGAAAAGAATAGTTAGCAGCTAAATTCTAAAATTTCACACATTCCACTGCTCGACGTTATGACGTCGTTATTGTAAGGTCGGGCAAGAAGGGCGTTTCTGTTGTAAAAGCTAAATCGACACATACTTTTGTTGGTGACTGGTCAACAAAAATATCACACATTTTAAATTTCGGAATCGTAAAATTCTATGAAACCATCTATCTCCGCTTCCTGCAAGTGTAGGAGCTCCATGAGTTACTGAGCCATAGGCAGTTACTGCTGTCGCCTTTAGTTCTCGGTTCCTTGTGTGGCAACATCCATAATCGACTTGTCTACGCGCACGTCCCTCCTACACATCTTTCTTTTACACCGAAGTGGACTTTCCTTTCGTCCATTCTTCCTACGAAGTGGACGATAAAGACAAATCCTTTCGCTAGTTCCACAACATCCAAATTACATCCCGGCAAAAAAATTCTATGGGTTATTTTATATATATTACTGGCGAAGGAAGCACAAAGGGTCTGTTTTAACCCTTTAAATGCCGAGTTAAATCCCGTCTGCCATTTGCTAACATTATTAAGAGCTCACCCTATACTCCATGTTAGCAGGATAAGGGTTAAGGCATAGGTGCATCGGGCGCGGAAGGGCTCGAACCCAAATACCACTCATTCAATGGCAGAGAAATAAACCGGATTCTGATGGGCACTGCTTAATATCGTCAACCATACAATAAGTGTCCAAGGGGTCACGCATCATTTGCATAAGCAGCTGAAGATTTTCATAGTCGCCTACCACAATGATCGGCTTCCATTCGGGTCGCATTCGACATCATTGAAAATTTTGTCATGCCAACAGATGAGGGCTAGTACTTACTCCATGGTGCAGAGTCCTTCTTGAGAAGCTAACTGGTTTGCAGCTAGTCCAGAAATTCCCCGCATTTCACGGAACCTGAAGGTTCATTACCTCACTCACAAGCCTCCGCCACCCGTCCCTGTCCTAGGCCAGCCCAACTCAGTCCATATACCCACATCCCACATCATGGAGATCCATCCTAATATTATCTACTCTTCTACGCCTAGGTCTCCCCAGTGGTCTCTTTCCCTCCGGTTTCCCCACCAAGACCCTATACACTCATACGCGCCACATGCCCAGCCCATCTCATTTTTCTAGATTTTATTACCCGCACAATATTGGGTGAGGAGTACAAATCATTTAGCTCCACGTTATGCAATCTCCTCAATTCCCCCGTTACTTCGTCCTTCCTAGGTCCAAATATTCTCCTCAACACCATGTTCTCGAACAACCTCAGCTTCCTTTCCACCCTCAATGTCAGCGACCATGTTTCAGACCCATACAAAACAATCGGCAAAATTATAGTTCTATATATCTTAATCTTTAAATTTTTTGGTAGCAACCTGAAAGACAAAAGATTCTGCACCGAATGATAGGAAGCATTTCCTAACCTCAATCAACGAGGGCTACTGGACATATTCTGCGATCGGATGTCTAATTAACCTCTGTCAAAAGCAACACGTCTTATAATGGAAAATATGACAAAAAACAGTATATTCATATGTCTTTGTAATATTATTTTCCTGTGACCTCCCCGTTCCTTACATTCTAGATCATACGCAACAAAGCAGCACACTCGGCAGGACTCCTCTGGACGAGTGATTATCTCGTCATACAGACCTCTACCTGACAACACACAACACACAACACACACAACAGACAGATATCTACGGCCCCGTCGCAATTCGAACCCGCAATCCCAGCAAACGAGCGGCCGCGGACCAACGCCTTAGAACGCGCGGCGACTGGGACCGGCGACTTTTTAATAATTCTTATATATGTTTTCAAAATATACTTATTTATACACAGTATACGTAAATTATAAGGTAGTTAGCATCTAATAGTAAATTACACACCACATACTGAATATTCTTCTTCTTCTTCCATTTGCACTATAGCCCACTGTGGGCTATGGCCTGTCGAACAATGTCCTTCCATTTTTTCCTATCTGCCACCACCTCTCTCCATCTTCTCACTCCCAGCACTTGAAGATCTCTTTCTAATTCCTCTTTCCATCTTTTCCTGGGTCTTCCCCTTCTCCTCGTCCCTTCCAGTTCTTAAGTGAAGATCTTTCTGGGCATCCTATCCTCCTCCAGTCTCTCTAGGTGACCTAACCAGTTTATCCTTTGCCTTTTTATCCATTTTACCACATTTTCTCCTTCGCTCATCTCTTCTAGTTCTCGATTCATCCGACTTTTCCATTCTTCGTTTTCATATTTAGGACCATATATTCCTCTAAATATATTCTTTTCAAAAATTAGCAGAGCTTCTTCGTCTTTCTTCGTCAAAGTCCATGCTTCCCGTCCATATGACAATACCAGTCTTATTAGATGCTGAATATTAAACCACAAATATCGAAGATTACGCACGAATAAAGACCAAGATGGCAAAATGTTTTCAGTTAATACAGCATTATTGAAATATATCAAGGAATTTGACTTAAATTTACATTTAAAAATCCAAACTATACATCTTATCCACTAAACGCCAAATATAAGGTACACAGAATTTGTCCAGTGGGACGTTACTACAACAAAATTGGAAATGTGGCAGCAAATAATTTGTTGGGAGACGACTGTAATACTTACTTACTTACTCACTTACTCCATGGTGCAGAGTCCTACTTGAGAAGCTAACTGGTTTGCAGCTAGTCAAGAAATTCCCTGCATTTCACGGAATCCGAAAGTTCATTACCGCACTCACAAACGTCCGCCAACTGTCTATATCCTAGGCCAGCCCAATCCAGTCCATATACCCACATCCCACCTCCTGGAGATCCATCCTAATGTTATCCACAACCCAGTGGTCCCTTTCCTTCCGGTTTGCTCACCAAGACACTATACACTCCCCCTCCTCATCCATACGCGCCACATGCCCAGCCCATCTCTTTCTTCTCGATTTTATCACCCGCACAATATTGGGTGAGGGTTACAAATCATTTAGTTCCTCATTATGCAAGCTCCGCCATCCCCCCCTTACCTCGTCGTTCCTAGGTCCAAATATTCTCCTCAACACCATATTCTCAAACACCCTCAGCTTAGTTTCCTCCCTCAATGTCAGTGACCAAGTTTCACACCCACACAAAACAACAGGCAAAATTATAGTTCTATATATCTTAATCTTTAAAATTCTGGATAGCTACCTGGAAGACAAACGATTCTGCACCGAATGATAGCAAGCATTTCTGACCTCAATCTGCTCTTAATTTCTTCCAGAATAGAATGGAGACGACTGCAATAGCAACAAAATTAGGTTTTTTTTTTTTTGCAATTATTATTCAATCATTGCATGTTACTCCTGTCTGGGCGTTTCGCTCTTCTGGGTTGTTACGAAGAATCAAGTGTCAAGCAGTTCTTGGGCCGCTTGACTCTTGAATATGGGACTGATATGCTGTTCCGAAATGTCAGTAACCAACTAGAAGCACAGCCTGCATAACGGCCAAGGAGAGGGAAGACCTCATCTTCAAAGCGGTGGTAGCCTGAAATGTAGTTTAAAACTGTTTCTACTTGTGCGACCTGAAGAAGGAAACAGTTGAAATCCAAAGGGCGCGCAAGGTTTCCGTGGAGAAGACAGTTGTACTTCTGCTCTTGGTCTGGAGACAGGCAGTAATATCTGCTCAAGAGACAGCAATACTTCACCGACAGATTAGGAAGCAAGAGTTGTCTCGTGTTGCAAAACAAGGCGAATGACGAAGTCAGTCAGTATGCTGATTTACATAATTATGCATGTACTGTCCCCATATTTTATGTGTCAGTCATTGAAACTTACAGTTCCTCACATTGCTATTTACATATTTAATTTCGTACTTACTGTGATGTTTACAATATACATCTGATGGCTACTTAAATTAATTTAATATACCCATCCGCCATGTTGCTTACTAATTATCCCTTCTATTATAACAATAAATTACTTATACATTTATTCGTTTTGTTTACTCGTTCAACTAAGTACACACATGTACACATTCACATCAACACTCTCCGCTAAATTTAATTACTGCATTACGTATTTAATTATTTAGGTACTTACTATGCCTATATTTACTTGGTATTAAATCAGACTCTTCTTTTTATACTAAATCTGTCACTTATTTATACAATAAATCGGTCACTTCTTTATATTGGGCCTACTAAATCGGTCACTTATTTGTATACTAAATCCGTCACTTATTTATACTATAAACCGGTCACTTATTTATATACTAAATTGGTCACTTCTTTATGTTTGGTCTACTAAATTGGTCACTTATTTGTATACTAAATTGGCCAATTATTTCTATTTGGTCTACTAAACCGGTCACTTATTTATATACTAAATTGGCCACTTCTTTATATTTGGTCTACTAAACCGGTCACTTACTTGTATACTAAATTGGCCACTTCTTTATATTTGGTCTACTAAATTGGTCACTTATTTGTATACTAAATTGGCCAATTATTTCTATTTGGTCTACTAAATCGGTCACTTATTTATATACTAAATTGGCCACTTCTTTATACTTGGTCTACTAAACCGGTCACTTATTTATATACTAAATTGGCCACTTCTTTATATTTGGTCTACTAAATTGGTCACTTATTTGTATACTAAATTGGCCAATTATTTCTATTTGGCCTACTAAATCGGTCACTTATTTATATACTAAATTGGCCACTTCTTTATACTTGGTCTACTAAACCGGTAACTTATTTATATACTAAATTGGCCACTTCTTTATACTTGGTCTACTAAACCAGTCACTTATTTATATACTAAATTGGCCACTTCTTTATATTTGGCCTACTAAATCGGTCACTTATTTATATACTAAATTGGCCACTTCTTTATATTTGGTCTACTAAATCGTTTCACTTATGTATATACTTAATTGGTCACTTCTTCATATTTGGTCTACTAGATCGGTCACTTATTTGTATACTAAATTGGTCACTTCTATATAGGTTCTACTAAGTCGGTCACTTATTTATAATAACTTAAATACTTCCAGTTACTAGTTACCTTTCCTACTGTCGGCCATTTATACCTCTCTTTGTATGATCTGTGGTGACATCATCTATTTATAATTTGTTGTCAGAAGCCTAGACACCACAGAACTATATTGTATAATATTTTGAAATTTGTGCCAAACGTACCACAAAACGCAATATCCATTATGAACACAACTTTCATCTGGAAGGGAACAAGGTTACTGAGACAGTAACGAGAAGAGTAACACACCCCGCGGGTTATTAATCAAATAACATTCAATTATGATTATTGACCGAATAACCACATCATAAATACGTGTCAACAACATAAATTGTCAGTGAAACAAACGAATAACTACGCAACTAAACATTTGCTTTCCACAATAAATAAATAACCAAATAATTAGATACAAATTTAAAAAGGGAACTTATTTAATAACGTGAACAGATATAGGCCTGTGTGTGTATATATGTTTGTATGTGTATGTGTGTGTATGTGTACGTATGTGTGTGTGTGTGTTCACGAAACAAACTAAAATTCAATAAAACCTGTTTAACATAATGAAAATAATTTTGCTTGAAGCTACAGATGATTAAATTAATCATATGAAGGAGAGTAGCCCCAGAAAGTTAAACAATGACATTTAGTAATTCCCTAAGATTATTTGTAATAAACATAATAAAATTACCATTATTAGAACAAATCCAACAAGTGTATATGAAAAAAAAGTTAATTTATTACATTTCATTCATTGTAAACTTCCAAAACGTTTCGGTCACATTTTTGACCATCTTCACGGAGGGGTTTTAAAGATTGGATATACTACAAAGAAAACCAAAACAAAGTACAAATATGAAATATTAAATTGTAAATATGTGATTCGCTCTATATGATAAAATATACGTTTTGAATGTGCGATTCGAAAGTTTATTTTTTAATGTTCTGTTGACAGCTCATCTCGATATAATTGTGTAAAGAAGAACCAATTTGATGCACAACGTATTCTCAGTATATTTCGTCAACATCTACAGGGTATCCGTGTTGCAAGCTTCAGCCTGCAACACGGATACCACTCCAACCCAACCACACCGAAACTCCAACACACATCGAACCAAGAACAATACGACCAATGTGGTAATTAAACAGAATTGTCGCAAGCTTCTGATGATGGATATATTAATGTCCGAAACATGTTGAGCGCATAAGAAGTGAAATAAAATAGCAAGTGACAACAAGCTGGTCTTTTATTCTTCAACTATCACAATGATGCACGGTCCAATAAACATAAGATTCACAGTGAAATATTATTTCTCTCCACCCATTCCATTTGCTTCCCACTCTAAATTTACCTCTTCTACTTCTGTTTCATCGTCTTCGCCATCATCCCAGTTGTCTTCTGCTAATTAATTTTCTTGTTCAATTTCCCTTCTGCATCTAACCCTTATTTACTTCCCAATCCTCCTGCTCACCCTCACTATATATCGCTTGTCCACATTCACTGCCGATCTGCTGAAATTCAATGAAGGCGATGGAAGTGCAGTGCTTTCCTACGCTTTGATGGCCAAGAGCCGTCTTCCATTTCGGCTTGCCTAAGCTATTACAAAGGTTCTGCACTTCTTCAGAAGTAAGAAAATTCTTTTTATTTATGGAATATTGGGTGTGGTATAACTATGGACCAACTCTCTGATACATTTCAACAATATATATTGAAATACGTAAGTTTCTTAGTTGTAATTATGAATTTGGAGTAGATGAAGTATAGTTGTGGATATATGTGCAAGGAGCAGAGAAAAAAGATTACACATTTAAATGGCCATTAATTGTTGAACAAAGCGAATTTTTAACAGAAGAGTTTCAAAAATTTTTCCTAACATTTAATTTTTTTTAAATAAAGCCTTTCAGAGCTTTATGTCATTACAATCTAGTCACAGGGACTAATAAGCAATCTTACTGTAAACTAAATTTCTAATCTTGCACTAAACCTAACAGTTCACCCATTAGCGTCTCTCGGTTTCTGCTACAATAATGTGTACACGTTTTGTTGTGTGCTTACACTAGCACTGTCTCTGGTCTTATACTGATACTTACTCTAACACTGCCTCTGCTTGTACATTAACACTTACACTAGCGCTGTCTCTGCTTTTACATTAACACTTACACTAGCACCGCCTCTGCACTTACTATAACACTTGCACTAGCACTGTCTGCTTTTACATTAACACTTACACTAGCACTGCCTCTGCGCTTACTCTAATACTTGCACTAGCACTGTCTCTGCTTTTCCACTATCACTTAAACTAGCTCAAAAGGTTTTTCCTCTGGAGTCTGCGCACTATGCTCATGTTGTCCAGGAGCTGTATGGCCTCAACGTTCTCATAATGATGAAGTCTTCCTTCGTGCTTTTGTGCAAACCTCTGGATTTCGCTAGTCACAACCTCCACTTGCAGGTCTCTGTGCAGATCATTGTTTCTAATGTACCAACGTGCGTTGGCCAAGTTCCTGAGTACTTTGTTCTGGAATCGTTATATAATGTCTATGTTATTTTGTTTGGTGCATCCCCAGAGTTGGATATCGTATGTCCTAACGGGTTTTAGGATTTGTTTGTGTATAAGAAATTTGTTATGAAGGAACTGTGAGAAGTTCCTTCATATCAGCCAATACATTTTTTTGTACCTTAGGTCCAGTTCCTCTCTTTTCTTTTTGACATGGACTCTAACATTTAACGAAAAACTTTAACGAATATCCTGTTAATCATGTAGAAAGTAACACTTCTGTTATATTCCATAGTTTTTTAAACTACCGTAAGCTTAACACAGCCGGTAGTCCAAACATTATTTACCAGCACGCGGCCTTAACAAAAAAATCGATAAGTAAATAAGGAGAAAAATTTTAACAGATAAACGTATATTTGTGAATACTACACATCACAGATTGGCACCATTATGTAACGTCCCCACTGTCAGCCATTATTTACAATTAGAGCTTCTCTATTACAATATAAAAGAAATATTGGTGGTATACTGAAATTCACAAATTTTGTTTAGTGGTATGCCAGTTAAAAAGTTTGAGAAACCCTGCTCTATTCATCTGCATAGTTGCGCCGTGCATGTTGGTAGTATCGAGTCCTTTATTTGCCCAGCTAATGCACACAAATTATTATAAAATTGTTAAAGAGTTAAAATCATTTAAAATTATAACAATTGTCCCAACATGTTTCGGTTTACATAAACCGTCATCAGGGAGCTCTCAGCCTGTGCTTCCTTTCAAATAACGATATGTAACCGAAGTCAACACTGTAACTTTAGCGAAGTACAGGCTGAGAGCTCCCTGATGATGGTTTATGTAAACCAAAACATGTTGGAGCAACTATTATAATTTTAAATCATTTTAACTTTTTAACAATTTTATAATAAACTGCTCTATTCAGTTTCTTGAATTAAGACTTCTTACGCTGAAGCGTGATTCAGAAGATGCAACACGTAACACAGAGCTACCTCACCACAGTGTGTTACATAATTTCCACTAGCTTGGTGACTGTGAGTGACGAACTGAAACTGATGCCGAAGGAAACGGTCGTGACCCACTTAAGGTACTTTATGATAATTTTCGTGGAGTAACTGAAGAAAACTCTAACAGATATTCAGAGATTAACACATCTCTTGGACTGTATTTGAACACGAGACCTCCTGACTTACAGCCACATCCCTTGACTGTAGTATTCGCAAACGAATGATTGTTCAAAGATGCGTGTCAAGTTGCAACAGCTTTTGAACAGACCTTGTACAAGTATATATGTATATATAAAGGTTATGCAAAACGGTATAAACATGTACCACACCCGAACGTGCGGATATCCAATTCTTCTTTAAAGCTGTCTAGAATTAACAATTAAAAAAAAAAAAAACCAGAATGAGTAGCCATCGACAGAGGTTTGCCAAACGTCAAACAGTAAACTTCTACGTGGTACGTATTTTGTATATCATGTTGGTTACGTAATGTATTCAAACCGTTAAACAGACTCTGTGAAGATTCCACACGAAAAAAAAAAAAAAAAAAAAAAAAAAATTTTTTTAATTTTTTCTTAAAATCCCTTTTTCTTTTTTTTTGTTTAACACTATTTTTTATTTCTTCCATATTTTAATACTTTTGTTTTTTTCAGGTATCCTT
>Ga0123355_10015343_pt1 | contig 12030 bp, 10 predicted proteins | sample TergutEmb28metaG_3_FD_89872 | JGI IMG/M metagenome (GOLD analysis project Ga0123355, IMG submission 89872) | Embiratermes neotenicus P1 segment gut microbial communities from Petit-Saut dam, French Guiana - Emb289 P1 | ecosystem: Host-associated > Arthropoda: Insects > Digestive system > Gut ... | reverse complement strand
TAATGGAAAGGTAAACAATTAGAAAAAAAAACTTAATAAAGTTCTGTGAAATTAAAAAAACTAAACTTTTAAAAAAAAAAAAAAAAAACCAAGTTTCATACATTCAAATTTATGCAGAACTCAGTTCAAATTGTACACATTTTTACATACTGGAATCAATGCTTTATAAAATGCAACACTTCGTTATTTTGTAATCACAATTCCACACTGTGAAATTGCTCAGAGTTCCAGACAGGAGTTGAAGCAGGTATTCTTAGCATCACAGCACTCAATACAGCAGCTAACGAACTTATGACCACACGATCATTACTGCACAGTTAGAGATTTAATTCTTCATATGATAAATACAGAGAAATAAAGAGCATATCAATGAAATAACAATAAAATAACGAAATTCATTTTATGTATTTATGTAACAAAGAAATTACTGTATTTCTAAGACATTTTGCATTATATCTGTTTTATTTTCCACAAAATACCATTTGTGTCATAATTTTATCTGTTTTCATTCAAAAATACATTTTTCATAAACCATCTGCTAAAATTGAAATACCGACCAGGCTGTTTAAAGGTTAATTGAACACCAATATTCACATAACAGCATGGTCACTATTGAGTGGCTGTTAAGCTACAGATATAACAAATTTCATTATTCACATGGCCAACAAATAAAACTTCCCTGCTATGAGAGTGCTGTAAGTATTCGTGCTAACAAAAGAAACTGGTGGTTGTCCTATAAACTTTTAAAACCCACCATAACATGAAGAGAAAAGATGTCTGAATTACACTACTACAATACCTTTGTCTTTGGCACTACCACAAACTCTGGTAATTATATGAGTTCTACATACTGTTCCAAAACAAAATGTCAGTATGTCAACAAATATAGTATCACAGGTTATGCATGTGCCAGCATTTCCATTACACACTTCCTTCTAATGCTTTATTTTTAGCAACTTCCCTCGGTCACTCAATAAAGCACCTCCCAGCTCTGGGAGAGATTTCAAAACTGAATTAAAGAATATCACTCTTTCCAACCATACTACACTTAGCCCTAGTTTTACACCCATTTCCTTATGTTCTTTTGCTTGAATACTCCTTGCCAATTTATACCACTTAATTTGCTGTCTCTCATTTCGGTTTAATGCCCTTTGGCTGACTGCACACTTGGATGCAGCCAGCAAAGTACGAATCTCCCAGCACAGAACAAACCTGGGAGGATGCACATTCAATGCAAACTACATCAGTCACTATGTACAGACCATTTATTTCAAACAGTGTGGTTTATTTGTATATATTTAGTTTTTCCCTGTTCTACCTAAAAATGCCACGATGACACACCAAACTGGGTAACAAAGAAACTGACATAAAGATGAACAACTGCAGCAACAATCTTCATGGTGGTCATATGCATATAATATGGGTAACAAAGTCACTGCATATTAAAGTCTGTGAGAGTCAATTTAATTATCCAAGACAGAACATCTGTAATGGTAACAACACAGAAATTCCACCATCCGTGGCAAGTCTAGTCACTAAAACTAAGCTGGGGTAAAAAAAAAAGAGATAATGACAAATAACACAACCCCTAACGTAACCATCATCATACTTACCAATATTAAGCTGGCACAACAAAAACCCTAACCTAACCACAGCAAGTATCTTAACAATAGCAATACAGTGACTGAATTATAAAGGCTGTGAGAGTGAATTTAGTCATCTATGGCAGTGATGATGTAGAGCACATATCATCCATGACAAGTGTATGCAATTTGTTGACAATATGTTTTCAATTTACAGAGGCTAAAAATTAACATTAATCATTGATTTATACACTCACATCAGAAACACAATAATAATACAATAAATATGTATACATAGACAACATATGAACAGGCTGTCATTGGTATGATTACCCCCAACCCCTATCTATATAATTATTTATGGGATTGCCACTATTTTATTTACGCTCTTTTGATTTATGCCCACTTCTTCTAGGGCACAAAACTAGGACTATGTATCGATATTAATATACAACAACTACAACTATATAGTATACACTTAGACAACAACTCTGTTCACGCATCACAGACCTTTCTGGAAGGCTTCGAACCTCCTTTAAATTTGGCCATGTTGCTGCCACATATACAGAGGGTTCAACTGAAAGCTAAACCATGAAACACAGCAAGCTTAACAGCTTTCCATTTCCATGCATAATATGTGTATATGTGTGTGTGTGTGTGTGTGTGTGTGTATATATATATATATATATAACGTACTGCATATTATAGTATGTGTTGGATATTACCACCATCAGTTGCCAGACATGCCTGATTTCAAGTGAACAGGAACACTGAGAAACCATATTCTAAATTTCCAACAACAATTTTCACACAATTTCTTCCTTATATAGGTTTCCATTTAAAAAATCCTCTGTATTAAACTGTACTGATTTCTCACAAACACGTACACTACACAAAGCAGATTTAAGTGGACTGTATGACCGAAGTGATTCTGTGTAACCATACTGCCAACAATAGTACTGGTGGCATGCGAATTATGCAGCTGCCTTTAACCCTGGCACATAGTATTGGCCATTTCTAGACAAGAACTTCAAGCAGTTTTAAGAACCTATTCACCAGGTGTCATGCACATCTTAGAATTGAAGGAGGCCATTGCCAACAGCTACTCTAAAACGCAGTTTTTATAAAGTGTATAAATATATAATATAAGACAATGTGGCCACTAAGCTTGCCATGCATCTGGGTTTGGTTTTTATCTGACCTCCCTGTAGTACTTACTGCATAAATGGCTCTTACAGCAGGTCACAAAAAATGTTAAAATGTAAGATTTGAGGTTCTCACAGCAATGCAAATGAAGATTCAAGTCTTCTGAAATGTGATGCCAAGCTGATTGGAAATAGTAACTGACACTTCAAAAGGGCCTGCTGCCTCCATCTTCAGGCTCTGAGTAGTCCAAGACCTTGAAAACAGAAGCAGTAAGCTCCTCAAAAACATCAGTAACTATACGCCATTCAAAGTGGTGTCACATCCCTAATCCTCAGTTTCAGATATAACACAAAATAACTTTCCTAACCTTCAGCATATAGCCTTTTTAAATGCCAGTTTTTTGCTGCAGCCAGAGCACTATTCAATTTAAATGTCCACTGCAGGACAGTGTTTTCCTGTTCCGGCAAAAGGATAAACATTGCATGAGATATTGCCCAGTAATGGCTCATAAAAAGGAACCATCATAAGACAATGCATATTAGGAATGCTACCACTGCTGCTGCTGCTGCTGTTTGGACATACATACAAAAAGAATGAAAAATATACACAACCAAAAGAACTAATTTACTAGACAAGTGGAATATGTGCATAAGAAAACTAGCTGCAATGACTTTAGAAAGTGAATGAGAGAATATAAATGAACGGGACTGCAATTATGAGTCAGCATTACACAGGAACACGTAATAATAATAATAATAATAATAATAATAATAAATAACAGGAATATCACATATTTACAGCACCTGATGTGACATACTAACAAACATTCAGTAAACTTACAACCACTCTTTCTCTGAACAGCATCTTCCTGTCATCTGAATACTCAACTTTCCTACAACCAGAAAATGCTCCACAGTTAATGTGAGGTTAAAAAAAAAATAAAATGTACAATGACTCTGCAACACTAATACAATTATCAAAAACATGGAAAGATATTTCCTCATTAAGCTTTAACCATCTAGAACAACTCAGACACATGCTTACTTCTCCTACACAAACTGGATCCAGAGTTGGTAGCCGGTACACTGCAATATCACTAGAATTCCTTGCTCCTGTAGCTAATAATGTCTTTGAGGGATTAATCTGCACTGAATGGATCCCACACTGCTGATCCTGTGGCAATGTGATAGAGTCTCTTCTGCCCTGTAGTGATGGAATCTGGTCTAATCTCTGCGTGACTACATCATACACCATTAGCTGTGAACAATTTCACACATTAATGACACAAAGATACTTACACCTATTCTGCCCACAGAAATGGCATCATATGCAGCAGATTCTCAAGAAAGCATAGATGGCGAAGGTCAAGAATTTATAGGTGTTACATAGTCATTCAGAATGAAGAGCCAATTTAAATCTCCATTCCACATTGGCCCTACTTTAATATACAAACATAACACTGTGACCATGTGAAGAATCTAGGAAAAATGTTGATATTGAATTAAAAGGCAGGCAAGACAGTAAAAAAAAAACATCCTTCATAAACGGTTTTTGAGTTTAAGACTCCTGTTATCAAAGGTCCTACAATAGTCACACTGGAGAGATATCTCTCTAGAGACCCTGGCAAAAGGACACAAAGAAGAAGGAATTAAGGAAGTTTCCATACATTACATCACTGTAATAATAGTATGACTGTATATATTTAAAGTTATGAATTTCTGTATTTCACCTTCTGTATGATGGGTTCACTAGGCAAAATTAGTTAAGATTCAAAACAGCATCTCTTTGTGCAGTTAAAATGTGACTTTAACTTGCTAGCAGCTACTGTAAATTACACTGGTAAACATAATTTCTGTCACATGGAAACTAATTTGTGTTTCTTTTGCATTTTTTCACACTGAATTCAAATATGTTATTAGAACTGCTCTATCACCCACAGTTTTCGTGTAACACAAATTTTTAAAATGCAAATTTTGTGAATTACATTTTTTGTCGCACTACCACTATGTTTTAAATATGGTTGAAGCACTTCATTGTATTTTCAACATAGTGTGGGCATGAAAACTTAATCACAACAAAGACAGTAAGCATGTCAGCCCAATCACAGACAGCCAAACTGTGTAAGTTCAGACAAGTACTGACACGTTGGGACATGAAATTATCAATCACCTCTGCTTGAGGAACACTGTGGTGTGCCAGACCTCAATGTGATAAGTTGCAAGTGTCATGTGCTCTTTAGAATGATGTGTTTTTTGTGTAACAGGATTGTGTTTATTACATTTTCATCATGCCAAGACAGCATTGAAATCATCCCAATACATTCTGTTATGTGTAGTGAACAAGATAAAAGCTGGGTGCCCCACATTTGTTGCGTAACATGTGGGATGCTTCTCACAGGATGGGTCAATGGTTCATGTCAAATATCAAATCGCCATTCCCATGGTTTGGAGGGAACCAAAAGACCATCCAATTGTAAATTTTATTTAACAAACATAACAATGCTCACCTCCAAATCCAAACACACGGTGAAATATCCAGACTTGCCATTTACAATTAGGCCTGTCCTACACAGTAAAGAGTTGCCTGTTGCACAGCCTCTGGAATACCTGACTTTTAGTGATGACAACTCTGCTTCTGATGAAAATCACAGACAGCAAGAACAGGGCAATGCTGATTGCGATCTGATATTTGAAGCAAGTTGTTATTCATCTGAACCCCGTTTATTAAAACAAGGAGTTCTTAACAACCTTGTCTGTGATTTGAATTTGTCTAAAATACAAGCTGAACTCCTAAGTTCCAAGTTAAAAGGATGAAATATTCTCCACCAACATACTGAAATATGCTACTCTCACAACTGCCAAAAGAATTCAAAGAATTTTTCTCTCAAGAAAATGATCTGGTATTTTGTAACAATGTTTGCTCTGTTATAGAGGCTCTGGGACACCAACAGGACCCAAACTGAGTGGTGTTTGTTTATTGACTCTTCAAAAGTTAGCTTAACAGTTGTGCTTCTATATAATGGGAATAATATCCCATCTGTACCCCTAGCCCATGCCGCTAACATGAAGGAGTCCTACAAACATATGAAACTACTTCTGGAAAAGACCCAGTAAGAAAAATATAACTGGAACTTTTGTGGGGATTTAAGGGTGACTGCTTTCTTGCTTGGCTTGCAGCTTGGCTACATGAAGTTTTGTTGCTTTCTGTGTGAGTGAGATAATAGGGACAGAAAACATCATTACTTCCAAAAAGAGCAGGCTAAATGAGAATCACTTACTCCAGGATATTTCCACCATGCAAAAGTGGTACCAAGGCACATGGAGTCCCAATATGCTGGCTGATTATTGCTGAACATTTAGAAGAGACATTCCACAGGCAAAATATAGCAGAAAGTCATCCACTGTTACTTTTTAGGTAATATACATACTTTCTGTAATATAATGTAATTACAGGTTTTCTTCAAACTTCAAACACATGTCACTTAAAAACCATAACTGATAGAAAAAAACCCTAACAACACACTACGTATTTTAACTCAGAACAATAACTGCTATTGGGTTCACCTACTTTAGTTCACATGACATAATATAAAAATTATTTTACTATCCAGTATCATGTTATTGAACTTGCACATTTTGTACTTTTCTAGCATTAAAAAATTGGAACTTGTATAACTACTGAGTCAAAGTATGAAGCAGTCATAAGCCATCCCAGAAATATATCCAGAGACACATCTTAATAATAAATGGAGAACACAAGGGAACATAATTTTTTGTAACATTAGCCACAACGTGGGACCCATGTGGGAGTGTGATGTGAAAGTGCACAATATCTAATAAGATTTTCAACATGAAGATGAAAATCTACAAACCTCTCCACTCCTACCCCACTCTTAGCTACCAGCGGTGGGTCCTGTTAAGGTTAGTAACCCATGCTGAGGTTGAGGTAACCAACCCCTTCAGCAGCATGGGTCACCGAGCAGACAGAGCAAGGGGGTCTGATGGACCCAATCATAAGGGTCTATCAGATAGGGTAGGAGGGACCCTTGAGTTTGGTTGCAACCCTCCTAGAAGAAAGAAACTCTGAAATCAAACCAAGGGTAGATGACGCTCTGGAAGCTGTGGAGAAAGCAAGTCATCTATGTAAACCTTGATCAAAAATCCCGGCCCTTCAGGGAGGATTTTATGACAGGCTAACCTCCCTGCTAAGTAAAAAATATACGGTTACGAATTTCTCAAAGGAGCCTTGGAAGGAAGGGATAACTGATGATGAATGGATTTGGAAAAGGAATATGAAAATTGGAACGTGGAATGTAAGAAGCCTATTTTGGTCAGGAGCACTAAAAGTGCCCAATAATGAATCATTAAATTTAGACTTCAATGTAGTAGTGCTTCAGGAAACTCGGTTGGAAAGTGGTATGCAAAATTTGACAACTTTGCTTTATTCAATAGTGGATTAAAAAGTAAAAAACATGAAGTTGGTTGCAGTTTGTGTGTAAGTGGAGAATTTTAAAAATATGTTAAAGATTTAAAAATTATAAATGAAAGAATATGCTGTTTGAGATTAAAATCTTAATGGTTTTCATGTACTCTGATAAATGTCCATACACCAACAAATGAAAAAATGGAAGAGATAAAAGAAGAGTTTTACAATTTATTGGAGCAAAATGTAAATAAAATAGCTAGGTCAGACATTAAAATAATACTTGTAGATTTTAATGCAAGAGTTGGTAAAGAAAGCATTTCCAAACCCACGATTGGCAATGAAAGTTTACATAATGAAACTAACAACAATGGAATAAAAATGATTCAGTTTGTGGTAACTAATGGTTTAAATGTAACAAGTACAATGTTTCCACATAAAGATATTCACAAAGATACACGGTATTCAGCAGAGGGCAGGACAGCGAGCCAAATAGATCACGTTTTAATTAGTAACAGATTCAGGAGTGCAATAACAGACATCACAGCACTAAGGGGACCGGACATTGGATCATATCACAACTTAATGAAGATAAGCTTTAAAGTGAAATTAAGGGCAAAAACTGGAAATAAATATAATGAGAAAAGAAAAATGGTGAATATTTTTCAAAATCCAATGTGGAAACAAGAATATGCTATAGAAATTAATAATAAGTTTGAAATACTGGAAAATTTGGACAATGAAGACAGTATGGACACAATATTAATGAAAAATGGTAAAACATTAAAACAATAATCAACAAAACTAACCAGCAGCTTATAGGAAAGGATGAAGGCAGAGAAACATTTAAAAATAAATGGTACAATGAGGAATGCAAAATTGCAATAGAAGAAATGAAGAGAGCAAGAGAAAAGTGGTTGATAAAAGGAAGAAGGGAGAAAGAAGAGCAAGAGTATCACCATAAAAGAAAAGAAGCTCACAAAATAATTAGGAATAAGAAAAAGACATACATGAAAAATGTAATAGAATCAATACAGGAAGATCAGAAGCATAATAACACAAGGAAAATGTATCAAACAGTAAACCAATTTAAGAAAGGATACCAACATAAATTTAGCATAATTAGAAACAAAAAAGGAGAATTGGCAATGAATACAATGGCAATGAGAAAGCAGAAATATGGAGAGAATATTTTGACAAATTACTGAACACAGAAGAACCAAGGAGATTAATTAAAAAAGGAAATAAAGAAATTAGCAAAGTTGAATTAGAAGTAGAAGAACTCACTATAGAAAATGTAAAAGAGGCATCAAGAAACTTAAAATATAACAATGCGGCTGCAACTGATGGAATATATCTGGAATTAATAAAATACGGAAGAAATAAAGTACTGAATAGAACGTATGAACTAGTAAGACAAATATGGGAGGAGGAAAGGATACCTGAAGAATGGAAAGAAACAATAATAGTTCCTATACACAAAATAGGAGACAAAGATAGGTGTGAGAATTACAGGGGAATAGCACTGGGAAATGCAGCTTACAAAATTTTGTCAGATATAACATTGGGAAAAGTTAAACCATATATTGAAAAAGTCATGGGGGACTATCAGAATGGAGACGGAAGATCTGTAACTGACAACATATTCGCATTGAAAAAAATTAACGAGAAACTTTGAGAATATTATCAGAGTGTACAGTATTTATTTATTGATTTTCAAAAGGCATATGACTCTATACATAGAGATACACTAAGGAAATGTAAGAAAGAATTTAAAATTCCTATTAAACTAATGAATATGTATAAAACATGTGTAAAGGAGACAAGAAGTGTGCTTAGAATACGAGGAACATGGTTATCTTTTTTGAAAATAAAACAGACTTGAAACAGGGTGACCCTTTATCACCAATATTATTTAATTTGGCATTACAAAAAGTGATACAAAGCATAAAAATGGTTCCTAGTGGTATGAAGATTGGTAAAAAACAACTGCATATATTTGCATATGCAGATGACATTGCATTAATTGGAAAAAATGAAATAGGAATAAGAAAACTTTTTAGAGAAATGGAAAACATTGCCAGAAAGTTTGAACTATAGATAAACAAAGAAAAGACAAAGTATATGATAGTGGAAAGGAAAAACAGTTTAAAGAAAAATAAAGTAGGACATTTGAAAATAAAAAATTACAAATCTGAAGGAGTGGAAAATTTTAAATATTTAGGAGATATACTTAATGAAGATAACAACAACCAAATAGACTTGAAAGAAAGAATAAACAATGCTAACAAAACATATTTTATGCTACAAAAATTTTTAAAAAATAAAAACAAATCAAAGAAACTAAAATTAAGACTAAACAACACAATAATAAACAAAATGTTAACATATGCATCAGAAACTTGGATATAGAAAGCAATTGAACATTTTTGAAAGAAAAGTGTAGAGAAGAATTTTAGGCCCAGTATATGACAATGAATAAGAAAATTGGAGGATATTAACCAATAAAGAAATTTATGCAAGAGTTATAAAATGTACTATAATAGAGACAATTTGGTTAAATAGATTACATTGGTTTGGGCATGTACAGAGAATGGAAGAAAACAGAACTCCCAAAAGAGTATTATATATGAATTTAAGAACAAGATTGAGAGGTAGACCAAGAAACAGATGGCAAGATGAGGTGCGGGAGGATGGACGAATAGTTAGTGGAGAAGACTGGCAAGAAAAAAGTACATAAAAGAAAGGAATGGAAGAAGCTCCTTAGAACAGCAAGGAATCGTTGCATTCTGCACATGCCAGAGGAATGAATGAATGAACAAAATAATAGACAAAACGTTAACATATGCATCAGAAACCTGAACACTAACAAAATGAGACAGAAAGCAAATGAACATTTTTGAAAGGAAAGTGTACAGAAGAATTTTAGGCACAGTATATGACAATGAAAAAGAAAATTGGAGGATATTAACTAATAAAGAAATTTAAGCAATTGTTAAAAAACCTACTATAACAGAGACAATAAGGTTAAATAGAGTACGTTGGTTTGGGCATATACAGAGGATGGAAGAAAATAGAATTCCCAAAAGAGTATTATATATGAATTTGGGAACAACAAGATTGAGAGGTAGACAAAGAAATAGATGGCAAAATGAAGTTAGAGAGGATGGAAGAATAGTTGGTGGAGAAGAGTGGCAGGAAAAGTACATAACAGAGAGGAAGGGAAGAAGCTCCTGAAAACAGCAAGGAATCGTCGCATTCTGCACATTCCAATGGAATGAATGAAATGAATGAATTAGCCACAACGTGTATCAAGCATACACTCATGGAAACATCATCTCACATGGACAACAGGAAAAAAAGGGAAAAAAAATCCCTTTCAAATGAACTTTTCTTAAAAAAAAAACTAAGTTTTCAATACAATTAGCCACAAAGAACCCCCAAAACTAAATTCTTACCTGCTATAAGGAAATCAAAATGTTAATGTTTACTACATATATATATATATATATAAACACTATGAATTCTTGTATTTGGAGAATAAAAGTATGTAAATTGCAGCACATACTTTGTCTACTATGCATAGGTAGAATTTAATTCAGTAACAGACTACATTCATTGTAGTTAAGTTCACTACTTCCTGTCTCTTAAAAACAGGCTAGTTCCTAGGGGTTTCACTTTCAAAAACTATCCACAATTCGAACTGTGCACAGTGGTGATATTCAAAACAATATTAAAACAGTCAGCTCAAGGCTAAGGCTACACTGGGGCCAGAACTGACACAACACAACAAACCAATATCTGTCTGGATATACTGTGCCAGACATGTGTTGCTTCTTTTAATCCAATATGTCAGTCCAGACTTTTTAGTTGTACTGAAGGTTAACTTCAAAACCACATAATGGAATGTTTGTTTATATATAAAGCATAAGACAAATAGGACTATTCATAACAAGAGACATTCTGAAATACAATATACAAAAATGATGTTTTATATATTCATAAATAATCGGTACTGTAAATCATTATTTTTATTATTTCAGTACTCCATACTTACTCCATGGTGCAGAGTCCTTCTTGAGAAGCTAACTGGTTTGCAGCTATTCAAGAAATTCCCCGCATTTCACGGAACCCGAAGGTTCATTACCGCACTTACAAGCGTCCGCCACCTGTCTCTATCCTGGCCAACTCAATCCAGTCCATATACCCACATCCCACCTCCTGGAGATCCATCTAATATTATCCATCCAGCTATGCCTAGGTTTCCCCACTGGTCTCCTTCCCTCCAGTTTCCCCACCAAGGCCCCATACACCCCCCTCTCCTCACCCATACCTCATTCCTCCTAGGTCCAAATATTCTCCTCAACACCATGTTCTCAAACGCCCTCAGCTTCCTTTCCTCCCACAGTGTCAACGATCAAGTTTCACACCCATACAAAACAACAGGCAAAACTACAGTTCTATATATCTTGATCTTTAAATTTTTGGATAGCAACCTGAAAGACAAAAGATTCTGCACCGAATGATAGCAAGCATTTCCTGACTTCAATCTGCTCTTAATTTCTTCCACAATAGAATTTTGATTTGTTAAAGTTGTTTTCAAATATTTAAACTCTTCCACTCTCTCGAAAGTACAATTATCAATCCAAACACTGTGAATTCGTCCTGCATTCTGATCTCGAGACATGACCATGTACTTAGTTTTATCAGCACTTACTTCCAGTCCAATCTGCCTAGTAGCAGCTACTAAAGCTTTTGCATTTTCCTTTAATGTATGTATGCTTTCTCCCAGTATATTAACATCATCGGCATAAGCCAGAAGCTGATGTGTACCATTTAGTTTCAAGCCATCCTGATTTACCTGAACCCTCCTAATGGC
>Ga0123355_10015342_pt1 | contig 12030 bp, 7 predicted proteins | sample TergutEmb28metaG_3_FD_89872 | JGI IMG/M metagenome (GOLD analysis project Ga0123355, IMG submission 89872) | Embiratermes neotenicus P1 segment gut microbial communities from Petit-Saut dam, French Guiana - Emb289 P1 | ecosystem: Host-associated > Arthropoda: Insects > Digestive system > Gut ... | reverse complement strand
TGGCTCTATATATCCCTCAGAGCATTTTGCATTTGGCGCGGTCTTTGTATGTCAGGCCGGAAACTTATGGACCCACCTACGTACACCTGTTTTCCATTTGTGATGTTTCCCATTATGTGTGATTGAGTGATATGCAGGTAAATGCCATTTACTGCAGATACAAGTTTATGGCTCCCAAGCTAATTGTATGGAGAGTCTTTTTTCAATGCTGGACCAAGCACTGCAGCAAAGGCAGCATCATTAGTTGCTATACAGCAACAGTCATCCACTCTGCAGTGAGTGAGACCACCTTAAAGAATGCCCTGTATAATATGTATTGTTAATGTACACTTTGTGAGTGGGTTTGCAGATTATTTGAGCAGGTTCTGCTTTCAGCTCTACATCCTGTACTATAGGTGTCAATGCAAAGACCTGGAAGTTTTTATTAAATATGTGCCACATTGAAATATATTCCAAACAAAAGTTGTAGATCTTAATGATGTATGTATTTTACATCACATAAAATTTATTGAATGCTGACCCTTTTTGAGGACGGCTGTAAAATTTGGTTTTAGCTTTTTATGTAATTGTTAGCAGTATATTTGATTGATGCGGACCAACATCAAATTCACACACCAAATTTTGTCAGTAGTTTGGAGGTGAAATGTGTATAGACATGATCTCTTGTATGTGTGTTGACTTTGTGCATGTCGTGGAAAGAATGCATGCAGATTAATAATGCATGATCATATAATGAGAGTAATTGTAAAGTAAAGACATAATCTATTACATGAAAGACAGTAATCAATTATGAGAACCCTACCTTTCACAGATAATGTTAAGTAGAAGGGTCCCTGGGATCCATATATGGTAGCATCACATAGTAATCTGACCCAGAAAAGGTGAAGTTGAGCTTCCAAGGTGCTGAGAGAAGAACCAAGTGCTACAGAAAATCCTGTACCCCCATGATGGATGGTTTTGCTTCCCATATTTATGATAGCATTTGTTCTTCATGTAAGAAAAGCTGAAGAAATATAATTTGAGGTGGAAATTGTCTTAGTGTGGAACAAGAGAGTACAAGTGAATGCTGTTTGACCAGAGCAGTTGACAGAGTGTCAGTGAACAAATAGACAAGAGAGTGTGTGTATACCCTAAGTGGAAGTATATGTAACCTTTTTCATGAGTGTATCTGTATGTTTAAGACCTGGGCAAGAAATTGTTGGGTTGTAACCAGAGGTCTTGATGCCATCCTTCGGTGAGATAAGCAGAGCAAGATTTCTGACATTTGAGTTCTTGGTTCGTGATTTTGTTTACTATGTCACTATCACCATGCTGTTGAGGTGTTGGGTGATTTCTCAGTATGTTGTCAAGAATATTAACCATATATACACTCAGTTCTTTGCAAACAACTATAATTTCAAATGTTAGTTTACAGAGTGATTAAACATAGGTGTCACAAACTCAGTATTTATCAGGCTGGGCTGTGCTGTATGCAATGATGAACTAATCTGCCTTGTTTGTAGTTACTGAATGATTTGCAGATGGGTCAGTTTTCCTGCTCCTGACTGTGTGATAATTTGCTCTGCCTTATGTACAGTTCCTGGGTATCCCACCCCCAGGCATGCAGGATCTGTGACCAGTAGGTGAGTCAGTGTGCAACTATGTTTACTTAAGGAATGACCTACACATGAGTTGTCACATCCCAGGTCCAGAGACTGCAACCTTTGATAATTTGCTGCACACTATATGCAGTTTGTGTACGACCGGGCAGTGCATAACTTTGGCATTATGTGTCTAATAGGGCAGCAGATGAAACAATCACAAGCAAGTGCTGAGGGCAGAGTGAAACTTACCTTGCGCTGTGGCTCAACATGATGAGGTTTCTGCAACAACAGAAAAGTTCCATAGTGACGACTAACAAAGGAAACAAGAGAATTCATGAAACTAGGCAGAACAGTAGGCAAACAGGCACATACACGTTTATATCACTGCTTAATTTGTACACCATGAGCAGAACAGTCTTTTTGTTGACCTGTGTGTGTGGTCATTGCCCCATTTGCTTAAATGTAGCCAAAGTTTTGGAAAACATGCATTACTATCATCAGGGTGACTATCTACATTTCTTGTGGTACTTTCAAACACCACTTAATTTTCTTTTGTGTGAAAAAGATGACATAACTTGAGAACAGAGAATAATATAATCCCCTAATTTTACTGGGTAGGTAAATTGTGGATGTTACTTTGAAATGGGAGAGAAACAAGAACTGCATACACAGTTTTGGCAATCGTTTGCTTAGACAACCAAGAAACGAGTTTTGTGATGATACGAAGACAGATTTTAGAAAAATAGCTGTTTCAATGTGAATTGTTGTTCACAGTCATGTTCATACAGCAGCTGTTTTATTCAGATTCCATTACCAGAGAGTTTTTATACCAATCCTTCCTGTCTAAAATGCTGTGTCCTGTTTATCACACTATTATAAAAGGGTCATTACTGTATCTGACAGTTATCAGTTGCGACTTTGTGGTTCCTCGTGTGTCAACATAGCCCACCCAGCTAACCCCCTCCCCCCATACCCACACCAGCACTCCCACACGCTCGCACACCCACACACGCACATGCACACAAAAGCAGAGTAGCAGTGGGAAATGACATGTAATTTCAGATAAAATAAGGATTTTGCACTTCAGTTTTAACAGAATAGGCTGTCTGGTCACTTACATTTCAGAATTACTTTAGAAGGTATAAATCCTTAGACATTGGATTGAGCTCCTGAGATGGGGATCAGCCCATCACGTACTTTGCATTTGTGTGCTGTGTTGTCCTGAATATTGATATTTAAAGTGCGTTGACCCCACCTGATATGCGTTTTAGAAATATTATTGTTGGATGTCCTTGTGTGTATGGACACTTGTTCGATTGCACTAACCAAACATCTACAGCCATAGGGAAAAAAATTAATTAGCAAAGTCTGATGCAAGTGTAAGGGGCCGAAATGAATTGCTGTAGTTGGAAGTGCTTTTACAGACAGTTTGTTTGCATTAAGTACATCTGCCTGTTTTATGAATTCTCATAGTAGATAAATCACTACAGCAGTTTCAAGTGGAAGAACTTACTCTACAGTTAAAATTGTAAGAAAGGACTAAGATGGTTGTAGATTCATTCTAACTACAGATATATGCAGAGAGAATGAGAGAGAGAGCAAAATGCTGTAAGTTATTGACAAAATACAGTATAGTATTTTGAATGTAATATTAAGTGAGCATGCACAGTTTCCAGAGATCAGGTGCTACAAGTAGAATGTGCAATTTGAGACAGTGGGCAAGTGTCTACTGTTAAAGCATAACGTGGTTGTGGGGTCCTTGTAGTCTCCAATCCAAAACAGACCTGGAGCTTTTCTGCTAGGAATAAATGTGGCCAGTGCTAAAGCTGAACTCTCGTATTTATCTAGTGTTATTGTTAGCTACACACACTGTACTCTTTAATTACATGGTTCTTAGGTACATGGACAACTTTACCAAATCCAGTGTAGTGGCTAGTAGTCCTTCTGTTTCTACTGGATACCCTGGGTTCGAATCTTGACCTGGAAACTGCCTATCATCACTGTGGTTCTCATTTAAGCACCTCCAAAGAAAATTTGTACCTTGAAACAGCTCATAATCATTTTATTGCACACTTGCTTACATTGGCACTCATAACTACCCTCTCCTTCAGCATCATGTAACGTACACAAAGTTGAGGAAGTGTAGAAAAACATAAACATATTCTCTGCAAGTTGCATTTCATACACCACCTGTTGTCAGTCTATGATTGGGTGGTGATCAGAGAGAACTAGGAAGCAGGGTCAAAAGAAATTTTCTGTCTGAATGACTGTGCCTTGATTCCCAGCAGAGGCAGGATTTTTTTGTACTGCCAATCCCATCCAGACTGCAATCCAATTATCTACAGGGGTACAGGGTGAAGCCCAACATTGCTATCTGTAACAGCGTAATCATTGTGACTGGGTGAGGCCAGCTCTGTGGCTTGAAATGGATCTATTGTGTTAGCATGGGATGATGATAGGTGAATGTGATATGTTGATGAAATATTGACTAGAAACAGGATGGCAGTACTCAGAGACAAACCTGCCACAATTGTATTTTGTTCTTCACAAATCCCACATAAACTGCCATGGCACTGAAAATGAGTGATCCACGATAGGATACTGGCAACTGTCAGACCTGTGACACCGTACCATCTCAATGTAGTTCTGAGTATAATAATGTAAAGAGCTGTGCTTGGTTGGTGTGGTACTTGAGCAAAGAGGTAATGTTCTTTATTTTCAAGGAACCAACTGATCTCATGAGTAGAGATGAATTATTGAAAGCACATGGCAAGCTGCCTATGGTCCTAGCCTGCCTCAGTCGCACACATTGCAGAATGATCCAGTGGTGAATCATCCTTTCACACATCTGTAGGTGATGCAACAGTGAGTTATTCTGCCCTCTTTAGTAGTACCTACCCATCATGCACACATTAAATATGGGTATGTCTTCTGATAATTTGTTAGAGTTATAAATACTATATTTATCTGACTTTAAGATGCCCCCCCCTTCAAAATCTGTAATTTTCAGGAAAATCTCTATACAGAACTTTATCCTTCGTATAGATGGGGCTTATTTGGATTGACAGAGAATTGCAAGGCATCTGTAACAGAGTAATGTGGACAGCCATCCATGTCCTGAATGGGATTTGATTACACAATCACCCAGAACAACCTCATAGTCTTTAGCTTGAATGCCACTGGCTTCACTGATTGTGCGGTCAGCTGTTGAGGACATGCTTTTGTGGAAGTCGTGATAGAAGCAAGAGTGATTAAAAGCATTCTTTGATTTGTATGATTACCTTGAAGATGGAAGCAGCAGGTTCCTGTGAAATGTTGATAACTACCTACATGACTGCACTGTGTTACTATCCAAAACATCATAATCTAAGTGCTGATTTTGTCTGTTAGTGTGTTGGTAGTTCATTAGCAGCAATGCTAGTTACTGGCATAAAACAGTAGTCTGTTTGTGAGTAATGAACAAGTAATGTTAAGTAATAAGGACACAGACTTGCTCTCCTCTAACCTTTCAATGTTGCTAGGGTTTAAATTCAAATGACATCCCAGATTTGAGGAGTTTTACAATGCATTCATAACAAAATGGTGCACTGAGGCCAGCAGCATGTGAAAAACTAAAGGTCTATACAATGCACCGAGGCTGGCATTGAAGGGTTAATTATAGTAATAAAGAAGCACAGAGGACAATTGGTTCAAGGGACTGGCATGTGTAACGTCTCAGATACGAAGCAGGAGCGTAAAATACAATGAAGATTTTAGTAAAACTGAGATTTACTGACTTACCGCAGGAGACGTGTGATGTAGTCAGGCCAGTTGTCTGGAAACATGACCAAAAAGAAACCCACAGCTATGAGAATCATCCCTGCTAACTTCATTCCCATGAAGTGCTCTCCGTAGAACACCACATCTAAAGCTGGAGATAAACACAACACTCAGGTTATTATCAGATTTCACAGTTTTTAAAAACCATAGCTCTCTCCCTGCAGCTTGGATTGATAGCTCATAATTTTTTAAATGACTTCTGTAACTTTACATCTCACTGGTCAATATTCTTCTCTAAAAACTATTACTGATGGAATTTGTAACTCTGTTACTGTTTATTTCTTCATTTCTGTCAGTCCAAAAATCAGGCAATTTTCTGTCTGTCTAATGAAATGCATTTCAGGTTATACATTAAGTCTGTAAATTTTTATATTGTACTCCAAAATTTTCATTTTAAATGAAAATTACTTATCTGTAATTTGGAGCTTGTGAATTTGCTCCAACACTGATTTTTTATTCTGTTAATTTTTTTTTGTCTTAATGGTAAAGACATATTTTTATTACCCTATTATACATTTTGTAGCACCTCTTGGTTGAGGAATAAACCCATGACATAACTTCAGAGGACAGTTTTGTTAAGAGTGTCTGTATGGTTGCTGCTCATTTACTACGTGTCAAACGTAGAGACAATCAAGTATGCCAGGAAATCAGCACACCAGGTTAACACTACATGGTGTCATCACCCAACATCAGAAGCTTGCTATAAGTGTATGGTCTTCAAGGCAGTGCTGATCATGAATGTCAGGGAAATCTTAGTCAGTGTGTGCAAGAATAAATAGCATATAAATTTATGCACTCTTAACTAAAACAAGAAATGCAATAAAATTCACAACTACACCTGAGTCAATCACAATTACAGATGAGTGAATTCCTTTTTACTGTAAATGGAAAACTCTGCTAGCACTGTTATCTGTCTTTCCTGAGACCTATCAAAAATCACTCTGCATTTTATGTCGACTATAGAATCTGTCAGGGTGTTATATTGTTCTTTTCTCCACAGCAGACAAATGCTTATGTGGCCATGACTTGATATGCTGGAATTAGTTTTTCACATACCTCCCACACACATATGTAGCTCTTATACAGCCATGACTCATGTGTCCAGAACAGGACATAGCATGTAAAGCAATCATGTACTGAAAAGTCCAACTGAGAAAATTGCTGTATACCAGAAAGCAGAATATTGCAACTCTGTCATTTCCAGTTGTAAACCACAAGTATACTGGACAGTGTCTCGAATTTTTTCAGTTATATAATGCAACAAAAGATAAAATTCATTGCATAAAAAGAGCCTGCATTTTATACATCCTATTCCCAGTACATTGTATAGCTGGAAATATTCTTTACCTGCAGAAACAGGAACAGCTGTGATGAGGCCAAGGGTAATGAACAAATCATACGTTACTGCAACACTGAAGTTGCCCAGCAGGTTGGCAGCTAAAACAGGAACAGGAGTATATGAACTGTAATACATTCCAGTTTACAGTGTTGGGTGGTAGGAGAACTTAACAGTAATGCTGTTTCAAGGGACAGTATTTTCTAAATTTGTTTTATTATCTTCACCTACTGCATGGGTTATGTGAGTGCCTAAATGTATGGAATGTAAAAGGTTGTGCTATGGCCAATATTAAGGTAATATGCTAACATGTACCTGGATAGAATGATTAAGACCATGAAAATTCTCAGAATATCTCACTTAAAGGTTGAGAATTTATCTCATTACCTCTCTATCATGAAGCAGGTTCCTGATCTTTCACTTCAGGCATGCTGTAATGTTGTTTCAATGCAGAAGGTATGTAGAGATGAAGGAAATGGGAAGATATTATTAGCCCTTATCCTGCTAACATGGAGAATATGGTGAGCTCCTAATAATGCCAGCAAATGGCAGATGGGATTTAACTTGGCATTTAAAGGGTTAATAGTAAACAGATGCGATTTAGGCAGTCATAAACTACAAGTATGTCAAGGCAGAGGAAAGGCAAAGAAATGTTGCCAGGATAGCCAGTAATGTGGCTCAAATTCTAATTAGATATCTCTCTAAATTAGGTGTTATAACTGCATCAGTATATTCCAGTACAGGGTGGGTGGTGCATAACAGTAAAAAATTGTCCTCCATTAATCCTGTAGGGACAGTATTTATGAGGAGATGGAATCTAAGGTCTAATTAGTTAGTGGCAAATAATGGAGAGTTGTGATTGAGGAGGTTAAGGTAGTAGCAGTGCAGTGAAATGAAGGCACAGGAGATTGTAAAAGAAAGGGAGAAGGAGGAGATGAAGGAGCAGTTTTGAATTACCTAATGAGAGTCCACTCGCTGCAAGTAACACAGACCATGGCAGTTGATCCCAGTGTAGGGTCTCCACTCTGGTGAAGTACAGCACCAGACATAGAGGCCACAGCAGTGCAGCATTGAAGAGGCCGATGAGTGAAAAAAATAGAGACACTTGGCCATAACTGGCATCTCCAATTACCTTCTTGAATAGCACCTGTAATGAGTCAGTTATGTATACTGAGTTCCTCGTGTATTCTAACTCAAGATTCTAATCAGTCAAGGAAAACATTCATGCTGTGTTCTCTGCAGCATTTTCAGCTTTGTATTTTCACAGATTATTTATACAAGCATGTCCACATACAGAGTTCCACTTCATTCTATTTTGGTAGCTTTAGAAATTGTAGTTGTGGCACATGAAGTGAAACATAACATATAAAACATTATGAAATTCTTGATGTGAACGGTACAATACTGATGCTTATGCATGTTGCAGTAGTGACTGGGCTATGGGCAGAACAACTGACAAATCACAGTTTGATTTCAGATTTCCATTAGGGACAGAGATTTCCTTCTTCTCCAAATGATCCAGTCTGGCTCTGTGGCTCACCCATCCTCCTATTCAATGGAAAATGGGGGTTGCCAAGCTGACCACTCATCTTCATCTAGAGACAAGGTGAAGAATGAAAGGCGCTAATCCACCACTCCTATTCTTTACGGTGTGCACAAGGGAAAGCAATACCCGCTATTTACTCTAGTGCAATTTTTGTTTCCTTCAGGGCAGAGCAGGAGTGGGGGATGTTCTCTGTCTATTGCCAGAATCTATAATGGCTGGATATATAGCCCTGTCAACCAGTATCATTCATACATTAGATTGTGTGTCACTACAGGCACAACTTTAATATTGCCTCGACTGTAATATTGCAGAATTGAAACCACAGCATATGTGATATATCTGCACCCACAGTCCATTTTAATAGTCGTTCTTTTAATATAGTTTAGAAGAGAAAGATTAGGGCAATCTAACCTTGTAGACTGCAGAACATGCAGCTGCAGATGCAGCCAGCACTACTCCACCCAGTGTTGGACTGCCAGTGATGCCATCCATATAAGCAAGCAGGGCTATGCCTGTATCACACAAGATTACAGCCACGATCTGGAAATGGAATTAACTCTTGAAAATGATGACACATTTAAGGCAATATTGACTGTTTTGCAAAAACCATAAACAAAAATTTAGATGTGTGTGACAAGGGTTTGTTATTAAAATAAGAGATGACAAGGGTTTGTTATTAAAATACTATTTGTTTTCTACTTACTCTTATGCCAACAAACTGTTCATGGAGAATCACCCATGACAGTAAATATACACAAGACACATTTGTGGCAAACAATGCCATTACATCAGTGGCCAAAAGGATCCGCAATGAATTGATGTACATGTAGTTGGTGGCAACCCAGAGCAAACAGAAGAGACTGCAGCGGGTCAGGAATCGAGCTGTTGGCAAATGAAAGCACATCAGTATGCAATATTTCTAAAGTAATTATTCATTTAGAATGTTTAATAACTTTTACCGTTCCATTATAGCAACAAAAATATCTTGTAAATTATTAGAATGGTAAAAAAATGGAAAATTGTAATCCAGATACTTAAATTTAAGAACGTTTTCCAAGTGTCTGCTTTATGATTTTTTGCATCTGAGTGTTTGTGATGTTCGTTCACCGAAAGAACGTGTATTGCCTCATGCAGCTGTATTATCACTAGGCTGATCATACTCCATGCTGATCTGTGCTTTTCTTCAAAGCCTTCTTCAACATATACATGGAAAAATATTCCAAACAAAGACGCATATGTCACTCATGTTTATACATTTTCATTTGTACGAATGTTTGTTCCATTCCCTGTTATAGTAACAGTTACTTTGTTCTCCTTGAGCTTCCTGTAACAATACTTTTTAAAAGAGTACATGTATTTACAAGCCTAAACGAAGTACATCTCTACTGGTACATTACATACTTTGATCTTCATTGTCTTTTAATTTTTCATTTGAGTACCATTAAGCATGTTTTGGAAAGAATAGTAGTTAAAAATATACCCTAACGATGGAGGAATCATGTTCCTCTGAAACACTGATTCCTATATACTGAATTAAATAGCACATATCCCAGAATGCAGAAATCCTCATATAACAAACCTTATTAATCATACTATCAAATGCCATTTAAAGTCCCCCCCCCCCATGATCTGCATATTCAAATTATTACACTCTAACACTCCAGGATGATTTTGGTTGCATGAACTCTTCTGAAATAATATACGGACATGCAAAAGATTGTAAATTTCAGTGAATCTTTTGTATGCTTCTCTGTATCACTCACTGGTTGCAATACTGGCACAATTAAAAAAATGCAATTTGAGGTTAGTACTATGATTGATCTCAAAAATATAGCAACTACATCCAGCAATACCGGCACACTTGTTAGTTGAAATATACCCTGCTGGATGTCATTATTGTTGGACTTATTTGTTATATTTTTGACCTCAATTGTAGTATTAACAACAAATGAGCAATTTTTGGATTGTGCCACTATTGCATTCAGTGAGTGATGTGTCTTAATTAAATTTACCTGCAGTGAAGCCCTTGTCACGAAAATTCCTCACACTTTCCTGTAGGATGTTTCCAGGTGACTCACACTTCGTTGATATCAAACAAAAAATGAAGTAGAGTGGGAAGAAAAGCACTGTCCAGTTAGTGCAGAACCATGTCGTGAAGAATGGAGCATTGTACGACACCACCTGTGCAATCAGCAAATGCCTTGTGTTATGGTACTTGATTTATTGCACATCTAAAACTGGAAACTGAATCTCACTATCGATATTAACTATACACTCATAAACACCGAAAATTATTTTCTTTCCAAATACTAGCTGTTGCATAAAACTGATTTAAATACAATATTAGAAAAATAAAGCAGTCCCATTACAGGTATGGACAGGCCCTGAGGGTTCCAGGAGTTTGAGGCTCCCAGATTTCAAGACAGTCAGCACATGAAGGTGGTAAGGTTGTCAGCCCTATACACTGGCCGCCTTTACCCCCAGGAAATATTCCTGGTACTCATTTCTGTTAGAGGCTGGGTCAACCCCAGGGCCATTTTAAATACAATATATCATAACAAAAGTCTATAGTTCATATAACAAACACTTCTTACAAGGCGAGTGAAAGGTAAATGCAAAGTTCACCCTTTGTCAGGCCGTGGAGGCCCAGAGGGGGAGTAGAGGCATAGTTTTACTCTTTCTTTAACCTAGATGGGGTGGGAAAGAGATCTCGTACCCAATGTACAGGAAGCTGGATGGTCACCAGGACTGGTCTGGACAGGTGTGGAAAATCTGGCCCCCACCAGGATTTTACTCCTGACTGACTACACTTTGCTGGCCCACTTCAAAAAGTCATCATCTTTATGAAATTAACTGTATTTGAGTTTGACTCCTTGCATAGTGAGGAATATTCTGAACATGCGGAAACCAAAATGTTTTACTGTAGATTTTCAATAAAAAATTTCATCAAATAAAATTCATTAGTTTTGGAGATGAATCTTGCTGGTGGGTAAACATGGATGCCATGTGCAAGAAATGCATTAAATTGAGCTATTTTATGTGAAGTCTTTTCAGATCTACCCTATTTTAGCGCCAACCTCAATACACATCACATATGCTATTGTGGAAAAAATGCCAATATAATGGCAGTTTAAGTTCATTACAAATGTGGTCTTTTTAAGTTTTTGTTTCATGTTTTTATGAAGAGAGTCACAACTTACAATGTGGTGGTGTATTGTGTTGTTGTTTTTTGAATAGCCAGTGGTGGTAATAGGTTGACGGAGGTACAGATACTTGATGCAGTGGGTAGCTCCAACCCAGGAAGCAGTCACGCAAATAGTCACACAGACTCCAAAGTAAATCTGTTGAGATAAAACATGTAATTGAAAACAATTTTATTACCCGCAGAAAAGTCCTTTGTTTCATCAAGAAATTTCTACTTGCGTTCTCAGCAGCCTGCCACAAAACTCTAAGGGACTGGACCCCTGTCATCCTCATAACCTGGGTCTTAAATTACCCGAGATGTACTTTAATTAACATTGGTGTTGGCCATGGAGTTCTGTTTATGTGCCAAAATGGGTAAAACTAATTGGAAAATGTCCAGTCAGACTTATAAGTTAGCCATTTAGACTTCTACCGAGTCATTGTTTAAGGCTTTTTATTTGTATGCAGTAGTTTAAATCTCCATTTTAATATTTTTGTATTGGGGGGGGGGGGGGTTTTGGTTTTTGGGTAAAAAATTATTTTTTTGGCTGTTATTTTTATTT
>Ga0123355_10015340_pt1 | contig 12031 bp, 7 predicted proteins | sample TergutEmb28metaG_3_FD_89872 | JGI IMG/M metagenome (GOLD analysis project Ga0123355, IMG submission 89872) | Embiratermes neotenicus P1 segment gut microbial communities from Petit-Saut dam, French Guiana - Emb289 P1 | ecosystem: Host-associated > Arthropoda: Insects > Digestive system > Gut ... | reverse complement strand
TCATTTATTTTAGAGGCTGAGTCGACCCCAGGTCCATAGTGCGGCCGGAAGGATTATTCATTCATTTATTTAGTAGTCTGTCTTACGACAGGTCCAAAGCCTCTTCCAAATCGAGCTCTCCACATAGTGCGATCTAGAGCTTCCTCCTTCAACTGTGAGTAGCCTCTCCTTTCCTTAAGGTCATCCAGTAGCTTCCTACGTTTTCTTCCTTGTCTTCCTGTCACTTCTATACCTCCTTTTATCTTTCGGAAAGATTATGTCAATGAAAAATTCCAATGACAACGATAGGGAATCGAACCCGCGACCTATGTAGTCAGTAACGGTAATTATATATAAAGCCTGACGTGTAAGGAACACAGAGTGGATCCCTCTCATGTAGTAACATTGATAAGGTGATACTGAGTATTTTTTTGTTAGGCTGCACACATTTGTACACTGAATGTAAGAACACTGGCTGGCGATATATGTGAATACATTTTGTCAAGTTTCAGGTTCGCCGTATTTTGGGATATCACCCAGAATGGTAACTCCTTACCGATAGGTTGTCCCAAAACGTCGGTATGGAATTAACCATTCTGCGTTGTGTAAAGTCCCAAAAGAACGCAGATCAAATCTAAATCGTGGCGTAAGCCTGAAAACACGCATGGTAAGTTTCATTTTGGTTCCTCAATTGACACGAACGTGTGGCACTTCTATGAATTAGGCCGTGAAGTTTTCTGCTTACGCCATAAGTGCGAAGGGATGCAGATATGCTTCCGCCCAGTTGTAGAATTAATTGACGAGTGTACGTGTATAGCATCAGGGTGCCAAGTTTTATCGGTGCCTCGGGGTGACGACGCTTGTCAGTTTGTTTATACTTAATAATTTAAGACTCGGATAGTCGAGGGTGTTACACATTGCACTTCTTGACCGAATAAACAATTTAAGTATCCATAACTGTCTTTCCCTTGACTCACCCAAGACAGTGGGCGAGGGAACAGTATATGAATGACGCCAGACCATGCGAACAAAGCCTCCACACTGTAGTGATCATCTATTTGTGGGTCTCATTCATAATTCTGAACAAACGGACCATTACTTCCTAAACTGCTCTCTTTTCTGTGATGACAGAACCCAAACTTTAATAGCTCAAAGAAAAAGAAGTTGAAAACAAGGGGTGGTTGTCTCTTTCCCCACCGTATGGCAACAAGGAATCTTGTAAACCCAAGCAGAATAGCCCAAAGAGGATGCGAGGTCTTGACTTCATCTGGTAATGAAAAGTCTGGGTATAATGCTTGGTCCTCACTATTAAACCGTATCGCCCACATGCCCATATGCTTTCATGTCGTGGTTCGCTGTTAAATACAGGGACATGACATTCCTTCTAATCCTGGGGATAGATAAATGACTCAGTGAGGCGACGGGGCTCCCACTTTGACAAACTCCGGTATTTGCGATTACTTCTGCACGGGGAACACTTCATTATCGACATCTGTATTTCTCAGGCGTTTAGCTGGCTCACCCATCTATTGTAAACTCTGCCGGCCCTTAACCCAACTGAGTTTGCACGTTCCCTGTGCGCCCAGTAAAGGCCCATAGCAATTAGAGATAAGTCCTGAGAGAGTTGTCTGGTGACCTTACTTTTAATGTTTAAGCATTTGCTTTTCTAGGATTCACACAAGACTTCGGGTTGCATAGCAGCAAAACCCTGCACGACAGGGGTCTAATACACCATTCCTGCAAAGCTAAACCTTCTATCTGTGTTATAAACGACTGTCTAATAATATAATAATCCCTAGCCCTCTAGTTTTCAAATTATTCTCAGTTTTATTGAGAATGTAAAACCTGTCCCTGCATTCTTGGACCCAGGATACCAACGTCTGTTAAAACACTTTAGGATAAGTAAAAACATATTTATTTCCAACTAACTGCACCTTTTGATGGTTAACATGTGCATTATTAACTCTCCAACATGTGCTGTACTGGGCTTGTATATATTATTACCTATCATTATGTATTTTCAACATAATTAATTCTCTATATCTGGATGTTATGATTTATAATTACTAATTTAAATATTTTAAGAGATTGCCAATTTTGGATAGAATAAAACGTCTTACTTTTCTTATGTTTGGATGCGATGGAAACACAAATATATTGAACAATTGTAACTTAATTTTAGTAATTGTTTAATATAAAATACTGACAATTCAACTTTTTTACTTTTATAGTGTACCATTTACACAATACGATATGCTTTTACATTAAAATGCTCCTTGTGTCAACGTTCTATCTGTAGATGGCTATTATTATTGACCGAAACATGTTGGAGAGTTAATAATGTATGTGTTAAACCAACAAAAGGTGCAATTTGGAAATAAATATATTTTACATATACCCATTGCACGGAAAATGCAGACTACATACCATATCAGACTTAGGGATAAATTTCCTGCTTACGACGAGTCCTTGACCGAATTCATAACCCAGTCCCACCATTTGTGTCGTGATACAATTTTTCTTCGTGCCCTTTTCACCTAGCCGTTATTTAATCTTGTCCATGACCACATAACTCTCGGCTTCTGCGTATTGGGTTTTTCCAAATGTGGCGGCCTGAAAGAGTATTGGAGCCAATTGATGTATTCTTTTTTTTTTTTTAATGACTCAACAGCTCCTAGGGGCCCTAGGTCTTTATCGAGGTTGTAAGATCACACTCAGACACACCACGCTCGGTACGACTCCTCTAGACAAGTGATCTGCCCGTTGCAGAGACTTGTACCTAACAACACAACACTCACAAGCGACAGACATCCAAGCCCTCAGCGGGATTCGAGCCCGCAATCTCAGCCAGCGAGCAGCCACAGACCCACGCTGCGACTTAATATCCAGAGGCCTAATTTCATGGCCTTAATATTGAATATAAATTATTGCAGTCAAACACAACTCTTTAATATTTACGATCTAGTGCTGCATGTTGGGATTCAACGAAGCATCATCAGACGTTACTTTACAAAAGTTAAAAAAAGTAAGTACACTTTCACTATGCATTGTTGATTAGTGAGATCTCACTAGTTCACAGATATTTATTAAAAAATACCACGTGTTTGTAGCATTGCTATTGAAAATCAAGGTGAGCTTCGATCGCCTCTGGTTAAGACCGCTTGTGACTGCAAGCACGCCTTTGTCGGCGGCACCAGTATCTTCGAAGTTGCCGACATAGGCCCCCTGTCCGGCCACTCTCATCAGCTAACTTTGATTCTAATCTCTCAGATAACGATTCAGTGAGGGTCGGAAAAATGTAACCTTCAAATTTTCGTATATTTTCCTGTCACTAACTTAAGCCTTTAAACTTCCTAGGCCTTTTTCGCCAGGCAGCACTAGGCTGTTAGTGTCCTACTTCGCTTAGTGGAGCTGCTACTCTCTATTGAGTGTCCTATTTCGCTTAATGGGCCTGCTACTCCCTATTGAGTGTCCTACTTCGCTTAATGGGCCTGCTACTCACGCTTGAGTGTCCTACTTCGCTTAGTGGGCCTGCTACTCTCCATTGAGTGTCCTACTTAGCTTAATTGGCTTTCTACTCCCTACTGAGTGTCCTACTTCGCTTAATGGGCCTGCTACTCTCTATTGAGTGTCCTACTTCGCTTAATGGGCCTGCTACTCCCTACTGAGTGTCCTACTTCGCTTAGTGGACCTACTGCTCTCGCTTGAGTGTCTTTCTTCGCTTAATGGGCCTGCTACTCTCTATTGAGTGTCCTACTTCGCTTAATGGGCTTTCTACTCCCTACTGAGTGTCCTACTTCGCTTAATGGGCCTTCTACTCCCTACTGAGTGTCCTACTTCGCTTAATGGGCCTTTTACTCTCGCTTGAGTGTCCTACTTTGTTTAATGGGCCTGCTACTGTCTATTGAGTGTCCTACTTCGCTTAATGGGCCTGCTACTCCCTACTGAGTGTCCTACTTCGCTTAATGGGCCTGTTACTTTCGCCTGAGTGTCCTACTTCGCTTGATGGGCCTGTTACTCTCTATTGTGTGTTCTACTTCGCTTAATGGGCCTACTGCTCCCTACTGAGTGTCCTACTTCGCTTAATGGGTCTGTTACTCTCGCCTGAGTGTCCTACTTCGCTTGATGGGCCTGCTACTCTCTATTGAGTGTCCTACTTCGCTTAATGGGCCTGTTACTCTCTATTGTGTGTCCTACTTCGCTTAATGGGCCTGCTACTCCCTACTGAGTGTCCTACTTCGCTTGATGGGCCTGTTACTCTCCATTGTGTTTCCTACTTCGCTTAGTGGACCTGCTCATCTCGCGCTCGCCTGGTTTAGCTCTTATAGCTTCTGAACTGCTCTCTTACACAAAGAATTGCGTTACGAGCCGAAACATGCAGATTGAACAACATCAGATAGTGAGCTACGTAAATTGTGCCGGCTAGGTCAGTTTGTTTTTTTGAATTACGTATTCATTGAAATAGAATAATTGGATTCACAAAACAAGGATAATCTCGGTATTATTTTATTACAGCACTAATTTATGTATACCGACCACCAGCAGTTCTGCCTTACCCACTTCCTATTTGCTAAATTCTGTAAATTCAAAAAATGGTAACCAACCGGAAATATCTACTGTGTACCAACTTTTGCTCTGATTTTTAAATTGATTTGGTATACCAATTCCAGATCTAGATTTAAAATTTTTGAGGCGCATTCTTATAAGTCGCGAGAAGCGCCTATTAGTTTCATCGTGTCTGTTCTACCGTCTGTCTCTCCGTCTATCCGTCCGCATGTATCAGCGCGGCTTCCACTGGACAGATTTTCGTTAAACTGGATATTGGCGACCTTTACGAGAGTCTGTCGAGAAAACCCAAATTTGGTTAAAATCGGACAAAACTGTCGGGCACTTTATATGACCTAAACACGCCCTTTTTTTTGCCAGCGACGACGTGAACCCTCATAAAAGCGCTGTCTTCGAATGAAGTCTCAGGCTGTTAGAATAGCCGAGGAGGTATAAATATTACGCGAACGCTCAGAGATGTTCGGTTAAACGCACATTCCCCGTCTTGTTTAACGCTACGTTTTATGACAATTTCTCACTTACGTTTGAAGCACAACCACAGCTTAGTGAAATGTGGCAGAAGTGAAGACAGAGGTCTTGCATTATTATATGATAATATGATAATGTAATTGATGGACAAAGTTTGTCCTCGTTTGAATAATATTATTTTGAAATGGGTAATAATTTATAAGCAGACGTTCATATCTGGCATACAAACAAAAGTACACAATACAAAGCTGTACCTGTTACAACTTTACTACTCATTTGTAATTGGCGTACGCGATTTATTCAGAAGGAACTTATTTCCTATGTTACAGGAAAATGTGGTAAATTGTTGCCAGTTGTTACCAGTCAGCTAATCGACTGGTTATTTAAGTTACCTGCCCAATTAATTGACACGAACTCGTGAAATAAGGCGCATCATGACATCGCGTTTGTAAAGTGTTGAAGCATGTACATGAGGCTCCATATTTAGTTGCCACGGCCAATATATGTGGCGAAACGCAATAGCTGTAAAATCGGTGTGCATGTGATGCCCAGTGGCAATGAAGCGCCACAATACACCACGTGTCTAGACAGTTGACCGATCCGTTCGTCCCATACAGTCGAGACCACAGAAAGACGAGCAAAAAGCCCTCTTTACTCTTTAACTAAAACTTTGTATTGACATATCTGATAATGGTCTTAGCATAGAGTGAAACTTGTAGTGTACGTGTATAGGCATTAAATTATTACATAGAATTTAAGTTGTGTCATATACAAACACTGTTCTTATACCCTAAATAGGGAAGCAGTAAGTTTCCCGAAACGTCAGAACCTACATAACAGTCCACTCAAAACAATGACCCTAACCTTCGTAATGATCGCCGAAGGAACCTCACGTCGCACATGCATGAGATTTTTAGTTGAGGTTGCACAGAATGTGAAGGTAAATGGCTCAAACACTTCTTTCTTTCTTTCTTTCTTTCTTAGTCTTTACCTCTTTATATCTGCACATTGTAGGTGTAGAGGTTATTGTTCCACTTGGTCACACTCAGTGACACACTAGTATGCACTCCTCTGCATGAGAGTTTGGCCCATCGCAGAGACCTCTACCTGACAAAACACAACACTCACAAGAGACAGATATCCATGTCCCCGGACAGATTCGAACCCGCAGCCCTTGCAAGCAAACGGCCGCAGACACACGCTTTCGACCGCGCGGCCACTGGGATTGGTTGGATCATACACTTGTATGATAACACACACGTCTTCAAACTGAGACAATACAAGCATTCTTGCCGTAGATTTCCACATTGCCAGCATTCATTACAGTATTTAATGTAACTAGACTTTTCCTGTAATTCATGATTTCCAGTATCTAGGCAAAAGTACTATTGCACGCATAAATAGACACAAAGTAAAGGTAAAGTTCACCCTAGAATAGGCAACAAAGGCCTATAGGGGGAGTAGAGTTATATCTCTACTCTTTCTTTAACCTCGGCGCTAGAGGGGATGAGTGGTAAACGCCACACCCCGGCCGCTTTACATCCAGGAAATACCCTGTACCCATTGTATAGAAGGCTGGTTAGGCCCCAGGGCCAGTCTGGATGGGTACGGAAAATCTTGCTCCCACCCGGATTCGATCCCCGGACCGTCCAGCCCGTAGCGAGTCGCTATACCGACTGCGCTATCCCGGCCCATCGCATAAATAGCCATGTGGGTTGTAATTGGTTTACTTTTCACAAGTATTACTTTTGGCGAATCAATACATTAGAATTTCTTGGGCTCTGACTTTGTTTAAGGTCTAGAAAACTTCGTACTAAAGTTATGAATTTTAAAAACCACACAAGAAAAAACAGCAGTACACGATAGTGTCAGCGTGTGATTTATAGCTGGCCTACATTATGTAGGACAAAAGGTCAAGAGAAATGTACATATGAACCTCACCTGAGCTATTAACAAAATAATATTTCTTGAATATTTCAAGAAAAATTATTTCGTCAGATTAACATTACAACTTGTGAATTAGTTAAAAACAGCCAACTGGATTTACAGCTAATTGACTTTATATCCACGCTACTCGAATAGAGTATTTTAAATGTGCGTTTCCGCGTTTAACGAATAACACAGTAGAATATTTCCTCATATCTTCCTCAGTTGTTCCAGACCGGCCCTGGGTCCCACCCAGGCTCCTGTAAAATGGGTACCAGGTCTTTCCCGGGGGTAAAGTGCGGCCGGGTTATGGAACAGTAGAGCTATACCTCTACCCACCCTCTGGGCCACACCGGGCCTGTAAAGGGATCACTTTATCTTCCTCAGTTGTTATGTTTAGATCGTCAACTGTTTCTTCGGCCTCAGGTCGTAGAGCTCAGTTGAAACCTGATGGCACACGGTGACGCAAGGTAGGGGAAGTGAAGGGGAAACATGCGAGTGGAATGGGTAGCCAGTAGTCTTGCACTCTACCTTAGAACATGGTGTATCCAGCGTTATTACCATTACTACCGCTGATGCGCACACCTCGGCTGCCAGTAGTCGACTGAACTGACCCCCCCCCCCGCCAATTTAAATGGACTCGTCCGTTTCGCTGAAAGACTAAATCTGATTTCTGCGCGTGTGCCATCACGTTTCAAACGTGCTCTACCTCACGGAGCTCACAGTCCCAATTACAAAGATAAAATCACGCCGTGACACAGATATAGGCAGGTCTTCATGTGAAGTGTCCTTTGTGTTTGTGCGATTTTAACCAAAATTGGAATGTGCCGACGAACTGCCGTAAGAGTAACAAATATTAAATTGCACGAAGATCTGCCGGGTGAGAATCGCGCTGTTTTATGAGGAAGGACAGACGAACATGGCGATTGTTGTGAACACGCCTACGAGCGCGTTAGCAGATCATAACAGGACTGCTTTAAAATTAGTTGTAGTATTGGTGGCGATCACCATGTCCTGGAAACTAACTTGTGCAATCTGGTAGGTATGTACCGACGTTTCGGAGGAACCTGTTGCCTCAAATTGTATTATTATTATTATTATTATTGTTATTATATTTAGCCTTCGGCGGCCTACCTAATCTGTAGGCCTGCGTGCAATTCCGGGTTTCCGAATTTAAAGATGTTTGCAGCAAATATATCACAACTTTGTAACAGCTTCACCATACGGTGTGGCTAAATCCGATAGCCAATATTATATCAAATTATTATAAATTATTTAGCTGTTTGAAACCAATTAATCGTGCCTCGTTGATTTCAGTAACTTCCGTACAAAAATTCACAACCGCTCGAAAGCTACAACAATTAAAGTGCCTATAGATAAACATTTAATAACCATAACAACTTTGCATGGTTATTTTTGTTGTTATCTTCTATTATGACCGATCTTTGTACCCAAGTCACTTCTTCGTATTAAGTTCCTGATAAACAGCTCAGAGTGTCAGAAACGGAATTTGTGTAAATCAACACTTATCTGTTAAATGACACAAACAGATGGCTCATTGCAGTTTCCCAGCCCGGTGATAAGATTTTCTTTTTCATGACGCAAAACCCCTAGTGGGCCAGGGCCTCCTCAGCATTGAGGCTTCACGAACACACTCAGACACACAACACTCGATAGGACTCCTTCTGGACGAGTGATCAGCCCGACGCAGAGACCTCTACCTGACATCACACAACACTCACAAAAGACAGGCATCCATCCATGCCCTCGGCGGGATTCGAACCCGCAATCCCAGTATGCGAGCAGCTGCAGACCCACGCCTTAGTCCGCGCGGCCACTGGGGTCGGCCCCTGTGATAAATACCGTTGCCAGTTGTTAAATCAATTTGCAGTTGTAATTAACTCTATCTTTGTTACATTGTGACATCATCGTCATCTTTTGAATTGTAGAGGGTGTCTGTCATCAGGCAAAGTAAGTGTATTACTGAAATTAGCACTAATGGCAGGGAAGCAGTTTTGGGTGGAAATGTCATTACGAGACATTGAAGTCTCGGTGTTTTGCAGTAATTTCCAGTCTCGCGAACTGTTAATATCTAGCAGTGAAGTCTTAACAAAATAAAATCAGTATGCGTCGTGTTTTATATATCGGGCAGTCACCTACAAAATTTAGTTGCGGAAACACGTGTAACTTAAATAACCGTCCACAGTACACATAGTTCTTTTCAGGCATGAGGCTTTGCTATGAAAGAAACAGTTGCAATATGCAAACATCTATTCGTTTTAATACAGGGGCCACAAAAAATAAAAAAAATAATAAGAATAAAATAAAATAAATAAAAATCCTGGGCGCCGCATCAAAATTACAAGCGCTAGAAAGATTATATGAAGCAAGTTTCATATTGAGGATTCATAAATATTTGGCACCCACCATAAAAATTTTGTGGACCGGGAAACCTAGCGCACGGGATTTGTACACCCCTGGTTTAACAGGATTTGTAAAGGTCGCGGTCATCTTTTCGTACACCTTCTCTTCTGAAAAGCCTCATCAGAATTTCATTTCCCCTGACAAACCGAATGTCTCGCGCCTTCCTGTTACTTGGAATTTTATGACAGTAGCACACCATAAAATATAACATACAAAAGCAATTACCTTTTGAAATTCCGTCCTCTGCTCATGGCACTGTCTACACGCACAGTATTTCGAGCCATGCTAAAGCAAGTGTCAGGTTGTTAGAATAGGCCCACTGATTGCTGTGGTCCGAAATTTATCGTATTTTCAAAAGAAAAGGAAAATTACATTTGACAGGAAATCTGTATGGGCCGAGTGGTACAAAAAAAATGGGCGTTTGTTACATCTTATTTTTCAACAAAGGGAATGGCTCCTTATTGTGTCCCTGATGGACACCATAAATGTCACCTCTCATCCCATTTCAGTATGGTTTATCATTTTGCCACACTAGCAGTATGGGTGATGCCCCCTGAATTAATGCTTAAAAAAAAAAAACAAATTCACAAAATCATACTACTGTCTCCAAAATGGAGACTTTTATTAACTTCGGCGTTGTTGGCGCCAGAATTTATAGCAATCCGTGGGACAGTGTTTCTTTTAGTGGCTGAATGTCATCTAAAGTGTGTGTGTAACTTTGGCAGTAGTATCGACGGCCCGGGATAGCGTAGTCGGTATAGCAACTCGCTAAGTGCTGGACGGTTGGGGTTCAAGCCCCAGTGGGCGTAAGAGGTTTTACCTTCTCCAGACCCGTCAAGACCGGCCCAGGGGTCCGCCCAGCCTCTTGCACAAAAGGCTTGTTGCTCGAACTAAAGCGACCGGGGCACGGCGTTGAGTACTCATATCTGTCTAGCACCGAGGTGAAGGATGAGTAGGGCTATACCTCTGTGCCTGCATGGCATATTAGGGGGCGACCTTTACCTTTAGTAATATATCCGATACAGAAAAAAACTATTCAATGGCTGTTAACTGTCAGGTATGCACCGATTCGTTAACGTTCCCAGAGTACACGTTCATGATCGTAGCAGCAAAATCATAGCAATGCAGTGACATATAAGCGTCTGGATCCACTACATTCAAATAAAAAGTAGCATGTTTAAGAGCGACAGGGAATGAAACTAAACCACTATGAATAGCGTAGGTTGGCTCTGGGCACTACTACGTTGGTTTTTCAATGCAGCATTTATATTATTCAACGGCGTACTTCGAATTGGGCATCTGAATTCAAAATCTACGTAACATCTTCAGTTAATGACCGTCATTGATGATCCTAACTTAATTGAAGACTGTGAAGTATACGGACGAGATCAGTAACTTTAAAACCGGGGCATGAACTCTTGTGGGATGCTACGGGGCGTAGGTTGGGAGTAAGTTACTGACACTTCGGGAAAGCCTGTCGCTCCCAACTGTCCCGAAACGTCGGTAACCAACTACCAAATAACGCCGCGTAACATCCCAGAAGAGCAAAGGCCTCATCTACACAGCGGCGGAAGCCTGAAATTTCGCAGCTCTAAAGCGATCTAGATTCAACCCCGGATATAGCTCCCCCCGGTATAGGGTCACCCTCACTTAGTGCCCATGAACGTCTGTGAACAGAATTTCCCTATTATGAGTATTGCGATATACCGCCACCATTGGTATACCTCCATCCTCCATCTTCATTCATTCGTTACGTAGTCTCTCTTGGGACAGGTGCTTAGCTTCTTCCAAAGTCCCTTCTCCACAAAGTGCGATATAGTGTTTCTTTCTCAAGCTCCAGTATCTTCTCTTTGCCTTGAAGTCATCAAGTAGCTGCTTACCTCTTCTTTCTCGTCTCCCCGTCACTTCTATCTTTCCTTCAGTAACGTGTTTTGGAAGGTAGCTCCTACGCCAGACGTGACATATCCAGTTAGCCGTCGTTTTATCGTATGCAGGATGTTTCTTGCTCCTTGACTGTATGTAATGCTGCTTCACTTTTCACACGATTCGTCCCACTGATCTCCATCCTTCTCCAGCACCATATTTCAAAACGAAAATATTTCTGATATGTTTTCCGAAGTATCCAAGTTTCAGGACCATACAAAGCTATGCTCCAAATGCAGCATTTCGCTAGTTTTCTTCTTTAAGTTTCAGTCCAGTTTACTGGTTGAAAGTCTTCTTGTTGAATGCCGCTTTTGCCACGGAAATCCTGGATACAATTTCAAGTTTACTTCCTGCACAAGTTGTTACGTCGCCACAAACTGCGGCAAACACACGGTGCCATTACATCGGGGATTAACTGTACATTATTTCGTGAATAATTCGTCACTTTACTTGAAATATAGATGGGATAAGATTTTTTCGTACCTTTGAAAACGTATTCTAAAATCAAAAGCGACACCGCGAATGAATGCTTCCGAACGTGAAGCAGAACAATCGAATTGTTGAGTATGCTCGTGTTGTATAGGCAACAGCAGCACCCCTCTAGCAGCATAACACCTCTGGAGGATAAGAAAGGGATGTTTTCCGTGTCCGCGACATGATGGCATACAGGAAAGGGGGGGGGGGGGGAATAGCATATTTAGCTTCACTCAATCTTAATCCCGGGATTACGGGGGAGTGGGCAGTT
>Ga0123355_10015339_pt1 | contig 12031 bp, 5 predicted proteins | sample TergutEmb28metaG_3_FD_89872 | JGI IMG/M metagenome (GOLD analysis project Ga0123355, IMG submission 89872) | Embiratermes neotenicus P1 segment gut microbial communities from Petit-Saut dam, French Guiana - Emb289 P1 | ecosystem: Host-associated > Arthropoda: Insects > Digestive system > Gut ... | reverse complement strand
TTTATTCTATTTCATTTCATATATTTCATATATGTTGGTAGCATTTTAAGGACGGCTGGATGCATCTCCCAGTCCAACAAACAGGAAGGTCAGATCACCTATCACTCACACAGCAACAGCAAACAGTTGAAACTGCAGAAAACTGTTGCTAGGTGAATGCAAGAAATGCTGACTTTGGCTGAGAAGCGTGGTGTGGTTTTGTAAAGCGACGAGACAGAGTCTTTGTTGAACTTTCGGTAACGACAGACACCTGGGGGAGCAGAGAAGGAGCAAAATTGATAAGATGTGAGCTTTGATGCTAATTACTGTGCCAGGTAAGCGTGGTTAAGTTGTTCTGTACCAAATTGAAGTGTAGAGATAATTCGTATTATATTTGGTTTTATTTGAGGCGATCAGACTTTCCGTATGGAAATTTCTTTATAGGAAATTGTAATCTTTCTCTAGGAGAAGTACCCTATGCCGTGCCTTAAATTTTGATTGGGTTATGGTACTTTCTTTAGTGTTGTATATTTATGTATTATGTTGTAGTATCGTAGAATATATTATATAGAAGAAATACGTCATAGTAATGTCCAAAGTGGAGGCAGCGAACACCCTTTCTAGGTAATGGTGTCGGTGGTTAGGACGACCTCCGCACCACATTAAAAAATATATATATATATATAACTCGTCTTGAAAAGGAAAACTCATAAGAAATTACAATGGATCGTACGGAAGTAGTGTAGGAGTTCGATGGCTATGCATCTCGCTCAGGATAGAGTCAGGTGGAATCTTGCAGTGAACACGCTGATACATACAAGGTGGGGAATTTGACTAGCTTAGATACTATTAACTTTCAAAGAAGGACTTTATTCCATGGACACAGTTCATTCTTAAATGGCAAATCTCTACGACGAAAGAGTGCCATAGGAAAAATCCAATTACGGTTGGACTCTCCTGTCCATTGAAATGATATATGAAGTTCTGACGGTGGCAAATATTGCGACTAGGACCTTGAGGCATGTGATTCCACGTCCTCTGGTAGATACCAAACTGCACGGCGTTACATCCCAGAAGACCAAATTATTATTTAATCAAAATCAGTTTCGAACTTCAGGAAAAATTCTAGGAAGTAGTTGAGGGCTCCATTAAAAAAAAAAGTCAACAGGTTTATCAAATACTCGTACATAACTTAAATTCAAGAAGAGGAGACAGACACGTGAACATGTTGGATGTCAGAACAGTTACATTTATGTAGGGAAAAAATTGGCTTCTTTAAAAACGGAAATAAAATTGAGGCAGCATCTGTATGGAGATCGGAAATCTTCAGGCAGAAAAATCACAACTTGCAGCTTTTACAGTGGGCAGACTATTACGCAAAAAAAGTCAGAGGTTCAAGGTCCCAGGCAATAACATACGCTAAGAAAGGGGATTATGCACTCCGAGATATTCTGCTCATAATGCAGCAATAATTACTGTAGCTGTATCAAAAAAGAGAGAAAACTGGAACAGTACGTGCCAACGTTCATTCTTACCGCAAACAAACTACAACCAGACTGTGAAGTGGACCCTACATTGGACAGGTACATCGCGAAGCGTATGTTACACCAACAGTTCAGTATGCACGTCGTTACCTAGTCTAATTTAAGTCCTTTGGGTTATTTCGAAGAACAAAACAAAATGTCCCGTGCCATTTTCATTATACTGTACGCGCCGTTTAAGAAGCACATCATTATCCAGCAGCTCTATCCAAAAATCGGCCTCCACCTCGTTGGTTTTTTCCTTGCTTGGCTGCACTACAGCCATTTCTAGGTCTGATGTGGAAGTTTTGAAGAACACAAAAAACTTCTGCCCTGGTCGGAAATCGAAGTACGATTCCTTGATCGTCCGACTCCTTCACCAAACAAATTAAACCTAAAATAAAAGATTATTTGGAGAAAGGCCGATTTTAAAACATTCAGTAAAGAACTTTTACATATAGCCTACATCGTACGGTGTTTCAGTGCGTCAGTTTCGTAACAGACGTCAGTAACAGTAACTGTAAGGTACAGGATAAGTTGTCCCTCTACACGCCAAGAAGGCCTACAGTATAACTCTACACATCCTTAACCTTGGAATTAGATGGACATGGATGGTTAATCTCACGCTCCGGCAGTGTTTTTCCCGGATGAAGATCCTTGGTACCCATTCAACAGGAGGACGGGTGGGCCCCAGATCAGTTCTGGGCTTTGGAAGATATAATACTTTATTTGCCCCTGCCGGTGTTTGCACCCCGGATCGTCCAAACCGTGGCCCACTCACCTCAAAGACTGAACTTTGCCCGCTCCGTGAAATTAACTGTAGCCAAGCTCTTTGCTTTCCAAGAGCGAAACACTAAATTCACAAACATTTTAGGCTTCCGCCACGCACTAGATGAAATGACCCTTGAGGATAGGAACGATAGGCCGTCCCGAAACGTCGATAACGAATTAACACTATAAGCTGCATAATATCCTAGAAGAGCGCAGATCTCATGATCCAGAATATCATTGCACTTCGTTAAATTGTACAGCGAAAAATCAAAGTATCAGATTTATCGTTCCTTCTCTTTCAGTTGCCTTGCCACAAGCGCGTAACTGGCAGAATTTGATACACCCGCTGTCAGCATTTTGACAACTCACCAAAAGAAGCAGCTGTTATCAATTATACACCCAGCAGTCTGATATAACATACAGTGAATATCCACATTATGCAGTCCGTCGTGACTCAATTTATAACTTGCACATGACCACTTACCTAGAGTCCTGCAAATGTATTTTTCACAACGTCATTTTAGTTCCTTCATTTGGGATCACACAACTCTCGAAAATAAAATGAACATTTGTAATGTGTCATGTGTGGTATCAGTCAAACGTACCTGCCCACCCAGCAAACGTAAATGCTTGTTAAACTGACAAGAAATTGCTACGAACATTACTGCCTACAACATACGCGTAAATAAGTATGTTTAGGGCACAACTCATTAACACCACTTTCCCCTGAACACCATCGTACTTACACAGACGGTCTTAACTCTTTAAAATATCATTAACCGAATCGCTTTTGTGAAAGAGACATGGTGCGTTTGCTGTGAGGGGTAGAAACTAAATTTTTAACTCGGGTTTAAAAGGGAAAGGATTCACGCATCTTGCACTTAGCGTACCGTCGGACTTAAACAATTAACATGAAAATTACATTCCCTTCTATCACAAATGTCATATGACATGACAGGCCAACATCAATAATACTAATATATTAAGTCTTTTATTGCAACAAAAGTACGTATTTTGTTGTGTACAAAATTATACGGTATTATCATTCAAGTAAGCGCCATATATATACCAGCGAATATCGAACGTAATAGTCTACCGAGATGGATCAAGATACATATAAGTGGTTTTGTTTTAATATAAAACTTAAAGACACGGCTACGTTGCAAAAATCTGGTGTACTGCGCGACAATTTTTTACTTCTATAAGTTTGTACGGGTGGACATATGTGTGTGTGTGTGTGTGTGTGTATATATATATGAATATAATTATATACATACCAATATATCAACCACTAAGTTGTACATATGTTAATCTACAATGCGCTTCAAAGTCTATGTGCAAACTAGTCGAGAAAGTCAGGAAATGGCATCATTTGACAAGGTTTCTTATAGAAAAAAGATAAACGAATTGAAAAAGAAAAGAAGGAAAAAGGATATGTAAAAATACAAGTACTGATTGCAAAATACGACAAAAGACAATGACGAAATATGAAGACAGTAAAAGCCAAGAAGTAAAGTACGAAGAAATTGAAACAAGGAATATAAAAGAAGAAAATTAAAGCAGAAAGAAATGTTGCAAAGGACTAAGTAAATCACAGCGGTACATTTAGTTATATCAGCAGACAACATCGAGCTAACAACAATTTGTTCGGGACAACAAACTGTTATGGAAGACATCAATTCTCATAAAGTATAAACAAATATAGAACGGACTGAAACACACCACTAACGGTATTAAATGTAACCACCCTTTAATCACAGTGTCACAACCAGCAAAAGATAATATCATACATTACGACCACACACGTCATATAAAAATATATTAAAATAACAGCAGCAACGTTAATAGACAAAATTTGAAATGAAGTAATCTAAAATTTTACGCGCCCAATGCATTACAAGCCATCCGCTCCAATAATGGAGTTTTTTTTTTTTCATCGGCTTTGCGGTAAATACAGGACACAATGTAAATGGATAATTTGTGTGTCCAAAGAAAACACTTCAAACGTATCTACATTCTATCGGTAGGATTCGGAACACGAAAGGCCGGGAGGGTAAAAAGAATTTCACCACAAGGTGCCTTGAAATTTGTGCAGCTCTACCTAAAACTGTAGGGCCTTATCATCGCTACAGTCATATAACTGGTTACAAAATAGGGATGTTTGACGCTGAAGTGGCATAAAGTTAGGTCTACTAGTCATTTGCATACGTACGTCCCTTTCCTTCGGAATTCTCCAGACATGTTCGAGTCTCTACACTCATTCTCGATGTAGCCTTCATTATTAATGACAGGAAAACTCACATCTTAAAAACCGGAGTATAACTAGTTTACTGTTAATGCCTTACGCAACAATAATAGGTGTAACTACTTTAAAAGGATTTATTGCTGCTGCAAAAATTAAAGTAAGCCTAATGAAGAAATGTTCTATTCACTGGTACGTAGTCTTAGGTACCCAGCATGCACAGTGCACAACGCTGTACCATATTACATCTGTGTACTCTCTGGCTCTACCATAATTTTCCACATTGTCTCACAAACACCACGATTTTTGGAAGAAGTTATTGAACATAAAACCTGTTTTGATTTCCTACACAAATTTTTTCTGAAACAGTTCTCCCTCTAAGAGGAACCGGGCGAGATACACGTATTATCATAAAGGTACATATGTGTAGGTCTTCAATTGAAGTACCCGTTACTCTTCTCAGATTTTAATGAAACTTGAATTTTCTCGACAGACTTTCGAAAATATATTCAAATATCAAATTTCATGCAAATCCGTCCTGTGGAGCCAAGATGTTCCATGTGGACGGACGGATGGAGAGACAGACATGACGAAGCTGATAGTCGCTTTTCACAATTTTGCGAACGCACATAATAATATTAATAATGGCGACGTGGTAAATTGTGCTGTTTAATCAATTCAACAACCTACAGCACCACGCTTAATGATATTGTTCGAATTCAAGGTAACCATCAGTACAGAAACTCATTAATTATACTGCATAAGATGCAATTATGTAGACCCATTTCGAGGTCCAGATATTATGCGTTGTTTAAGCCAATAAATAAGGAAATTTCGAAAACAACTTGTAGCTTATAAATTAGCAAAACCCTGGAGGCAAACCAAAAAAAAAAAACCCCCCGCCGATAAGTTCCGAAGAGTAGGGACAGCAAGGAGAAGGATAAAAGAAAGATATCAGACTAACCAACCCCGCATAAAATACTACCCCCAACATAGAAGATACCACACCTGCAGCCATTGGTTCCTCCTAAACCCACACCTCACATCCAATAAGATCCACATCCACACCGAGGTACCTACAAATCCATTGACATCCCACCAATTTAGCTTACAATAATACGCAGAATGATGATGAGATCTCAACATCACCACGCGGTTTAGGCATATTATATAAAACTCTTTTAGCAGAAAATTTTCAGAGCCTTAAGATGGCCACTATGGGCCGAAACATGTAGTTTTTCCTTTGCTAATAAACACCATCATTTAGCCATATTTTATAGATGTGTTTTTTGACTGAATTCACCTCACCATATAGTCCTAGGGTCCTTCTCAGTCAATACAAAATTAGTTCTAAATTTCATTAGCTATGTAAAAGTCACGATAATACTTATTGTATTTTAAATATCTGCGCAAATAGCAGATATTGTTTCGACTCGTGAAGGTCATCTACTGGTGGAACTTTATTCTACGACGTAGGGAGGTACTACAAAAAAATATTATTGTGAAACTTATATAGCTACTGAAATACAATAAATCGTGCTACTTTTATGGGAAAACCCGCAGTATTCTTTTTTCAGTTTAAATTTCAGTATAGAACACATCGGTATGTCAACAGTGAAGATTGTGGCTAACAGCTGTGCAGTTCAACTGAGTACCACCGTAGTTGGCCAGTTACCGCATATTTTCCGACAAGCCAAACGCGGCAGACTCTGTACTGGGGGATAGAAATCGTGGTACTGTCTCACTAAAAACCAAAGTTAAACTTAGCATTGCAATAACCTGTACTCAAGTATCTTAATATCCCCACAGAAGTTTTAGATTTCAGCTTCTCATCGCGGCGTTATGGAACATCCATGTCTTCTGAAACGTTACGCCGTTTAAGCTGATAAATAGTTACCGGCGTTTCGGTAGATCCTCGTGCATTTAAATTCAGGGCCACGCAATCCAAAAACACTCCCTTTTACGGCTTAACCCTGTAGCTACAGGCACTCCAGAACACCAGTACGTATTTACCAGTCATCTCAGAAGACCCGAATCTTAATAATTTGGAATGTCAGTTGCGATTTACACATTGAGTAGAAATGTAACTTTTAAATAGTATACAAACAATAATTCGAATACGTGTCATATTTTTATCTACGTATTTTTTACCGTACATTATTCTGCAGGCAAATCACCGAATACTGCAAATCTGAATTTGTGGATAAGTCTTCGAATTACAAAATCGGCTTTTGGTCTAACCAAATAGAACTAACAGCATTTAGCGCCATGGAAGAAAGTCCAGTTTCAGAAATAAGATTTGCTTCATCGGGAAAAATGTCCCCGTCATTTATGACAACGGAAGTTTCAAAACCGTACTGAAAACAACAAGTCACTGGATCCTACCGAAGTCAGATAAAACCAATTCACTTATTTATATCACATCTGTACAACATCCACTATAATTTCCGCGTAGGTGTCTCAACTTGTCCCTTCCTTTGGCTTTTCCGGCAACTTTTTAAACATAGTTGGAGATGAAATCACAGACCTTCATGACACCGCTACAGTAAATCAACCTCACTAAGCTGCGACTCTACTCCTGCTGAAGCGCCTGTCTTTCAAAGGTTTTGTGACTTTAAAATCGCACGAGGCATTTTCCCCCTGGTTTTGATCAAGGGTGTAGCAAACAAAATTAAAAGTGTTTGGATGTAACTGAAACAGTACGTCAACAGTACAAACTAAAATAGGAGATGCCATCTCGCACAATTTATCTTACTACCGTACATTAATAACAAATAAGTACCTCAAGTTTCTCACCAACACAAAGTTTATAATTCGTAAAACACACACATAAAAAAGGTAAAGCAGTCCCTGTAAGGCCTGAAGAGGCCCTGAGGATTGCAGGAGGTTGATGCTCCCAGATTTCAAGCAATCGCCGCATGAAGGTGATAAGTTTAACAGCCCTACACGCCGGCTGCATATACCCCCAGGAAATATTCCTGCTTCGCATTGCTGTTAGAGGCGGCACACACACACACACACACACACACACACACATACAAACAGAGAATTTGTTAGCCTACTAAGTATTTAGAGCTAGGTTAGCTCAGTCGGTATAACAACTAAGCTATACCCTGGCCAATGGGTGGATCGTGGTTCGATTCCCAACAAAATAATCAGGTACATTTAATCTCCAAAGGCTCCAGATTGATTCTGAAACTTACCAAATCTCCTTCTTAACCAATGATTGGCAGGGAACATTTTCCCGAATGGAAGGCGGCGGGGGCGTGAAGTTGACCACTCACCTCCACCTATTGCCGAGGTTAAGAATGAGTGGAGCCACAACGCCACTCCTCCATGGCATGAACAGGAACGACTTCCCCATCACTTTTTTATCTCCATACAAAATACCACAGTCCAAAATAAATGGTCCATTACGCAGTACAACAAGCTTTTCTTTCCTCTTATTAATGCATCACAAAATAAAATATTATTGTCTAAATCTTGTCAGAAAATCAAATAAATTTCTGTGAAGAAAATGTAAAAGATATTTTTAATTTTAGTTCTATGCAAAGGAAGCGACTAGCATTCCACTTACTTTTCAGTTACAAATAATGGTGTTATTTAAATGATGATAAATGTTGTACTCTAATTAAACATCACTTTCTTAAACTAAAATAGAGAGTACATACTTGTCTAATACAACTTTATTTGTTGGTCGAGGTATGTAAACAATACAGTACATAAAGCACTACTACCAACAAATAAAGTTCTGTTAGACAAGTACATACACTCTATTTTAGTTAATGTAATAACACAACGGGGATGACTATCATGATCACTTATGTTTATTGGGCCGTGCATCGTTGTGATTGTTGAAGAATAGAAAACCAACTTGATGTCACTTGCTATTTTATTTCACTTCTTATGTGCTCAACATGTTTCGGACATTAATACATCCATCATCAGGAGCTTGCGACTATTCTGTTGAATTACCACATTGGTCGTTATTGTTCTTGGTTCGATGTGTGTTGGAGTTTCGGTGTGGTTGGGTTGGAGTGGTATCCGTGTTGCAGGTTTCAGCCTGCATGCTTATTGATCATTTCACTTGAAGTTGGTCTTCTGTATGTGTGTACACGTACACACATACACACACACAAATATACACGCCTATTTGTATGTGAGTGTTTGACAACATACCCACCACACACAGAACGTTGTAATCTACAGACCTGATCGTTGTTGGTTCAATTACGGTAAGTGTTTACGTTTCAGAGCTTCACATTTTAATGAGCCTTCACACTTGTTGCTAACACACAGAATACATTTCATTTTCGATAACAGGGCAATACACAAATTACTAATATCTAAAGTGCCTTTCAATGCAGACATCGAGAGCACTCGAAAAGGTGTATAGAAAATTAAGGAAGGTGTTATCTGAAATTTAAGTATAACTGCTTTTGATTGCGCGTTCATAACATTAAGTAAACTGAAAACCGGAAGTACCTGTAAATTTTATTGGGCTTTCAATCCGAATTTCAACAAAATCCGTAAGGCTGTTTACGGGATGCAGAGAAATGTTCGTTTAGGAACTTACATATCTAGCCTGTACTGTGTGAATGAGAAGCGAAGTAGCTTCACATGATTTGGTGAAAGTTCCATAAATCAAATTTCATCAAAATCTCGGAAGAGTTTAGTGAAATACATAAGGTTTAAAAAATATATATAACCTCCGTTTGTAAATCAGGATTTTTTGTAAGACTATTCACTCCAAAATAACCCAATACGTGCACACAGAGTTTTAAAGCCTCCTACAACCAAAGTAATCCAACCCGCAGTACATTAGTTTAAAACTTCCTGTGCATAAAATGGGTTATCTGCTATTAACTTTATAGTATCACACAAAGAAATGCTCAAATACAAATTTATTAATCAACTAAGTAAAGCAAACTCCTTCTTGTGAAGCTGATAGTTCCTCAACTAGTTCAAAAATTCCCAGCATTACATAAAACCCCTAAGTTCATAACCGTGTTGACAGGAGCCCCCCCTCCCCCCCTTCGCCACATAACCTTATCAAGAGCAAGTTAGATCCAGTCCACAACCTCCATTCCACTTCTATAAGAACTACATTAACATATCAGCGCCGGCCCTGCTGCAATATAATGACCTTTAATTCAGCCTCGATGCACCGCACGGCCGTCAGTGCATTTAAGGGTGGAGAAAGTCCCAATTCCCTCCACCCTTGGGTTTAGCGGAATCTAATCCCAGCCTCACTTCAGGGCTCATATAGTTTTAGCAGCTATACCCAGGTCTTCTAAGCGATCCAGCACCTAAGATTTTCTCTGCATGCACTTCTCTCTCACGCGTGCCACAAGCCCAGTCGCCCTCCTGGACACAAATTTACCACTAATTAATAGCAACTCTCTGTGAAGGTCTCCCAATTCGCATCTAAATTAAATCCGTAAAAATATCAATGAGATATGTGGTGAAGCAAATTTTTACCCCATTGCAAGCCCATTAACCTCCAATTTCGATTCTTAAAATACACGTCCAAGAATCTAGTTGTCAACATTAATTTATAAAATAAGAAGCATGTCCTCCACACCAAGTATATTTTTACCTTTTGGAGAATGTCTAAAAGTAATAAGCAAATGTAAAAGCACCACATTGGTGTAATTCATAAATGTCCCACACGGTACAAACTCTCGAAGGTCTGCATTAAACAAAACAACTTTTAATCCATCAATGCATTTCAACCGTTTGTTCAATTATTTTAATGAAACAAACAGTGTCATAATTGGAATGCTCCATGTGCATGTTGGCCCGAAACATTTACTGTGGTAAGCTGTGGAGGGGCTTTCGCAACCCTTCTGATTTGCGACAATGTTCAGTATGAAGCCCTTCATATACAGCAAAAAGTGTGTATCTTGGTAGTTTCAAAATGCGTCTGCTTACAAACGCATTCAAAGTTCCACTCCCATCAGTCGGTTCCAATTGATAACAGCCAGATACAGAATCACAAACCCTATTGCACCGTACCAACTGAAATATAGTAAAAAAGAATGATTGTTGGCTGAATGTTACTGAAAGGATTGAAAGGTGTACTCTAATTCAGAGAAGCCCTACACATGTATATACCAAACATATTCTCCGTGTCCAATTTGTTTCTACACTCTTCATTTCCCTGGTATTACTTTATTGTAGACACGTGTATATTGTTGCCAAGCCATTCATATTAAAGATATCAAGCTTCGTAGTCGGAAATTTCTTCTGTTGTGTTGAGTACAATAATGACTTTATGCAAAGCGAGGGTTATATATGATTCAAACTACAATTAAATTCTGTTTATAGTTAACCTTGTAAAATCTATAATGCTGCGAATTTCACATCACATGAACCTGCACTGCATATCCTTCAACAAAGGAAATGATAGCATCTACAAATTTTTATGGGCAAAAATTTTAATCTATTTAATTATTCATCTATGTTTTATACATGCTTAATTGATGTAAAAATATCCCTGAAATGCTCCATAAGAGATGGAATCACGTAGGAGTTTCGAAAGAGTGCATGTGAATATATATATATATATATATATATATATAATTTTAACATATAGCGAATTTGTTGGCATTATTTAGTGATACATAACGTCAGTTAAAACCCAACAGCTTGTATTAACCCAGCAACGCTTATATTTATTTTTTGTAATAAGGTCAGACCAAAATGACAAACACGAAAAATTCAGTTTACAGTAAACTAGTAATATTAACATTTATCCAAACACACGTAAAATATATTACCCGGAGAATGACGCTATTCAAAGAGTCAGGGCGCATCTATCTATCAGTGAACAACACGAACTGTGCACAGACTGTTGGAAATTTCAGTAAAGTGTTTTATTTGTAAATAAGGTACAAAGTTTTCATTCAGAAGATGTAAGTCCCATATCATAATTCATGGTTGTCCTCATATCTCATTCGAAGATACACAACTTGTGCAATTAATGCAGTATTGATAATCAATCAATACGTCAAAGAATTATTCGATATGTCAATTAAGCAAATGACTGAAATCACATATGGGAAATATTAATGCACGATTCATTCATATGAATTCAAATACTTTTTCAATCAACACATCATTATATTAATGAACGTCATAAATAATAATTAACAGCGTTTATTAACTATCTTAATTAGCAGTAACATCGCGTACCGTGTAATGCATTCCACTCTGGTCAGACTCAGCTTCATGCAGTCACTCCCTCTCACACTTTAAACATTCAAGATTTCTGCTTGGTCTATGTAACCCATTTGTTACGAAATTCTTATTTGTCATATTTCATCGTGTCTCGGTTGTATCTAAGCGAAGGCAACAGATATAAACTTAAAATACAGTATTTTAAAAAGTAGTTGCAATACAGGTACACTAATCATATCGACTGCCTGTAACAAGGCCTTAAACAAAATTTAAATTTAAGGTAACCGCCATCACTCAAGGCCTAAATTCCTGTCCTTTCAAGAAGTACAAGAACCAC